>Ga0209358_10000049_pt1 | contig 101281 bp, 115 predicted proteins | sample LauGreFa1BDMLBSN_2_FD_187574 | JGI IMG/M metagenome (GOLD analysis project Ga0209358, IMG submission 187574) | Freshwater lake microbial communities from Lake Michigan, USA - Fa13.BD.MLB.SN (SPAdes) (version 2) | ecosystem: Environmental > Aquatic > Freshwater > Lake | place: Lake Michigan... | reverse complement strand
CGAGCTCTTCCTAAGGTGGATAAATCCTTTTACCTCTCGGCGTATAGAGTATTAGCAACCGTTTCCAGCTGTTATCCTCTTCCTAAGGGCAGATTCTCACGTGTTACTCACCCGTCCGCCACTAAGACCAAAGGTCTTCGTACGACTTGCATGTGTTAAGCATACCGCCAGCGTTCATCCTGAGCCAGGATCAAACTCTCCATGATATCCTAAATTAGTAGCAATTTAAAAAGTTATATTTCAAGCAACCAAACAGTGATTGCGGTGGACACAACGATTTATATCCTGTAAATACACTAGTACTTAAAAGGAATACTTGTCAACCCTAAAAGTATTAAATATTTTATTTTATTCTAATAACTTTATCTTTTTATTTTTTCTTATCTATCTATCTATCTATCTATCTATCTATCTATCTATCTATCTATCTATCTATCTATCTATCTATATATATATACATATATATATATATATATATATATATATATATATATATATATCTATATATATATATATATATATATATATATATATATATATATATATATATATGTATATGTATATGTATATGTATATGTATATGCATATACACCTATACTTACATCATCTTTTTATTTATACCTTATACTCATTCCTACTAGGCATTGTTTTCATACTTTGTGTATTTATAAAGTTAGGAATCCGTGCACAATTTTTTAATTCTTTGTGTTACCTAATACTTTCTCAGGTTGATGTTTACAGATTCTTTGTTTGAAAACTTTAATTCATAGTGGATATCTTATTTAATTTTGGGGGAGAAGTATTTCTTATGAGCACTCATAAAGAAAAGATTTTAGTTGTTGATGATGAGATTAGTATTAGACGTATTTTAGAAACGCGACTATCTTTACTGGGTTACGATGTTGTTACAGCTGGGGATGGTGAGGAAGCCCTACTAGTCTACCGTAGAGAGAACCCTAAAATTATCATTCTTGATATTATGATGCCTAAACTGGATGGTTATGGAGTTTGTCAGGAGATTCGTAGGGAGTCTGATGTACCTATTTTAATGCTTACAGCTTTAGGTGATGTAGTAGATAGAATTACCGGATTAGAACTAGGTGCTGATGATTACATGGTTAAACCTTTCTCACCTAAAGAGTTAGAGGCAAGGGTAAAAGCAATTTTGCGTCGATTCGACAGAGTATCGATTTCTAATCACATTTCTACTTCAGGTATTCTTTCTATGGGCGCTATAAGAATTGATACTAACAGAAGACAGGTTTACAAACATAATGAGAAAATCAGGCTCACGGGTATGGAATTTAGTCTTTTGGAGCTACTTATAAGTAAGTCAGGAGAGCCATTTTCGAGAGCATCGATTCTACAAGAGGTTTGGGGTTATACACCTGAAAGGCATGTCGATACGCGAGTCGTAGATGTTCATATTTCAAGGCTTCGTTCGAAACTTGAGGAGGATCCTAGCAATCCAGATTTAATCCTTACTGCTCGAGGAACAGGCTATTTATTTCAAAAAATTACAGACAACATCTAGGTTTGAGCACTAGTTTTTGGTTTTAGATTTAAAGTAATTACTTTTTTTACAATTATCAATTATAATAATTTATAGAAACTATAAAGATAAGTACTTACTATAACTACTTAACAATATACCGCTTTGGAGAATTAATTATGACCATAGCAATTGGACAAGAAGAAGGTCGTGGATGGTTCGACCTTGTAGATGACTGGTTAAAGAGAGACCGTTTCGTATTTGTGGGATGGTCAGGTTTATTACTATTCCCGACATCTTACCTTTCTATAGGTGGATGGTTTACAGGGACAACATTTGTTACATCATGGTACACACATGGTTTAGCAAGTTCATACTTAGAAGGATGTAACTTCTTTACTGCTGCTGTTTCTACTCCAGCTAACAGTATGGGTCATTCTTTACTGTTACTATGGGGACCTGAGGCTCAAGGAGATTTCACTCGTTGGTGTCAAATTGGTGGCTTATGGGCATTCTGTGCTTTACACGGAGCTTTTGGTTTAATAGGCTTCTGCTTGAGACAGTTTGAGATTGCTCGTTTAGTAGGTATCAGACCTTACAACGCCATAGCATTTTCTGGTCCTATCGCCATTTTCGTTTCTGTATTCTTAATGTATCCTTTAGGACAAGCAAGTTGGTTCTTTGCTCCAAGTCTAGGTGTAGCTGCGATCTTTAGATTCTTATTATTTATCCAAGGGTTTCATAACTTTACTCTGAATCCATTCCATATGATGGGTGTAGCAGGGATACTAGGTGGTGCTTTATTATGCGCAATTCATGGGGCTACTGTTCAAAACACTCTTTTCGAAGATGGTGATGCAGCGAACACGTTTAGAGCATTTACTCCAACACAAGCTGAAGAGACTTACTCTATGGTAACAGCTAACAGATTTTGGTCTCAAGTTTTTGGAGTAGCCTTCTCTAACAAGAGATGGTTACATTTTTTCATGCTATTTGTTCCTTTAGCTGGTCTTTGGACTAGTGCTATTGGTATTGTAGGTCTAGCGTTAAACTTAAGAGCTTATGATTTCGTATCTCAAGAGCTTAGAGCAGCTGAAGATCCAGAGTTTGAAACATTCTATACAAAAAATATTCTTCTAAACGAAGGTATTCGTTCTTGGATGGCTGCACAAGATCAGCCTCATGAAAACTTTATATTCCCTGAGGAGGTTTTACCACGTGGAAACGCCCTTTAATTCAAGTTTAGGTGTTGCAGGTCGTGATATCGAGTCTACTGGATTTGCATGGTGGTCTGGAAACTCTCGTTTGATTAATGTATCAGGAAAACTTCTTGGAGCTCATGTAGCACATGCTGGTTTAATGGTATTCTGGTGTGGTGCTATGACATTATTTGAAGTGGCTCACTATATTCCAGAAAAACCTATGTACGAACAGGGTTTAATTCTACTTCAGCATTTAGCGGTTCTAGGATGGGGAGTAGGACCTGGTGGAGAGATTATCGACATTTATCCATACTTTGTTGTTGGAGTGTTACATCTTATTTCTTCAGCTGTTTTAGGATTTGGTGGGATCTATCATTCTCTAATCGGACCAGATACGTTAGAAGAATCTTTCCCTGCATTTGGTTACGATTGGCGTGATAAAAATAAAATTACAACAATTCTTGGGATACATTTAGTTATTCTAGGTTTTGGTGCACTTTTATTAGTTATAAAAGCGATGTACCTAGGTGGTGTATATGATACGTGGGCACCTGGTGGGGGAGACGTACGTATTATTGATAACCCGACTTTAAATCCTGTAGTCATATTTGGCTATGTATTAAAATCTCCATGGGGGGGAGACGGTTGGATAGTAAGTGTTAACAACTTAGAAGATATCATAGGTGGACATATTTGGATTGGTTTAACTTGTATTGTTGGAGGATTCTGGCACATTTTAACTAAGCCTTTTGCATGGGCTCGTAGAGCTTATGTTTGGTCTGGAGAAGCATACTTATCTTATAGCTTAGTTGCTGTTTCTTTAATGGCATTTACAGCTAGCCAGTACTCTTGGTACAATAATACAGCTTATCCGAGTGAGTTTTATGGTCCTACTGGTCCTGAGGCTTCACAAGCTCAAGCTTTTACATTTTTAGTTAGAGACCAAAGATTAGGTGCTAACGTTGCATCTGCTCAAGGTCCTACAGGATTAGGTAAGTACTTAATGAGATCACCTAGTGGTGAAATCATTCTTGGCGGAGAAACTCAACGATTCTGGGATTTAAGAGCTCCTTGGATTGAACCTCTAAGAGGTCCTAACGGTTTAGATTTGAATAAAATCAAAAATGATATTCAGCCTTGGCAAGAAAGAAGAGCAGCTGAGTACATGACTCATGCACCTTTAGGGTCTTTAAACTCTGTAGGTGGTGTTGCTACGGAGATTAACTCAGTAAACTTTGTTTCTCCACGTAGCTGGTTAACATGTTCTCATTTCTTCTTAGGTTTCGCTTTTTATATCGGACACCTTTGGCATGCCGGTCGAGCTAGAGCTGCGGCTGCTGGGTTCGAGAAAGGTATTAACCGTGAAAACGAACCAACACTTTCATTAAGACCTCTAGACTAATAAAAAAAGACTTATGTTTTGAAAACATAAGTCTTTTTTTTTTATATTAAGCCTACATAGTGTAGTACTCCCTTCCCGGTTATAACTTCAATTAATAACGTAAAAAGAAATCCGAGCATGGCTAATCTTCCGTTCCAGTTTTCTGCAGAACTTGTAAAACCCCAAGTCCAAGATAAAAGATTTGTTTCTTTTTCCATAAATCTATAAAAGAAATGTTTTTAGTTAAACAAATAATAATATTATTATAACTTTATAATAACTGTGTTGTAAAAATAACTATTTACTATAATTTGGCAAAGAGTAGTGCTTATGACAAATTCTATAACTTTACTTTTTTCGTCTTTTTTAGGTTTTTTGCAGATATACTTAATTTTGTTATTAATTAGGGTATCTTTGACGTGGTTTCCGAATGTTAACTGGTATGGACAGCCATTTTATTCATTAAGTAGATTGACAGATCCATATTTGAGAATGTTTAGAGGAATTGTTCCCCCTCTAGTTGGAATAGATATATCTCCAATTCTTGGGTTTATTTTATTACAATGTGTGATGCAAATTGCGAGTAACATAGGTTTAACGAATAATTAAAGATAAATGTAGTTTTTTGAAGTTATTATTTGTATTAATTATATTAGAAATTGAGTGAATTGGAGATTTTAGAATCATGCTAAAGTTAAGACTAAAAAAATATGGGCGTAAAGGTCAGATTAGTTATAGATTAGTGGTTATGCCTTCTAATAGCAAGAGAGATGGTAGAGCTATCGAAGAATTAGGTTTTTACAATCCTAGAACAAAAGAAGCAAATATAAATATTTCCAGAGTTAAAGTTAGGCTAGAGCAAGGGGCTCAACCTACCATAACGGTCAAATACTTAATTGAAAAAATAGAATCTGTTAATAATAATAAATAAGTTTTAGTAGGTAATATGCCAAAATTTACGTTAAAAGTCCTTTGGTTGGAGAATAATGTGGCTTTATCAGTTGATCAGGTTATTGGAAACACAACAAGTCCATTAACTTGTTATTTCTTTTGGCCGAGAAATGATGCTTGGGAACAAATTAAATTGGAATTAGAATCAAAACCTTGGATTTCTGAGAAAGATACAGTTGAATTACTTAATAAAGCAACAGAAATTATAAATTATTGGCAAGAACAAGGCAAAAAATCATCTTTCTTGGAGGTACAGTCGAAGTTTCCGGATATTATTTTTGCTGGTAGCAGTTAATTTTATTAAAATAAAAAGATACCGCATTGGGTATCTTTTAAAATTTTTGGAGGATTTTTCTTGATTATTAACAATGTGGTTTTTAGTAATTTGTGTGAGATTCAGGTAAAATTCAAGGTTTTATACCTTTACAGTTCTCTTTCTGAAGAAGAAAAGGTTTTGATTCAAAAAGTTAAACCTGGATTAATGAAGATTTTTTTTAAAGTTTTATATTTAATTAGTTTAAAAGAGGTTCTTTCTGGTAAGTTGAGAAACAGATTGGTTTTTAATTACTTTAAAAAAATTCGTTATGAATACTATACATCTTCATTTTTAGAGAACAATATTTTCTTTCTAGATTCCACTTATTTATCTACTTTAGCAATGAGTTCGATTTATAGTAGTTTTGTTACAGAGTAAAGTTGTGTATCTGTTATTATCTTTGAGTACTTTTTTTATTACTTTTAGTATTGTTCGATAGAGATGCACTTTTCTGTAAGAAATGTATTCTATTATTATAGTAAAAATTTACAGAAAAACGCATAGTTAAGTAGGATAGTACTGCTAGTATATGTAGATTTTGTAATGATTATTTCTTATAGAAGATATTTTTGTACCTGTGAATATAATACTAATTTCTTCAATTTTTAAAAAAGTTTAATTATGGAGTTTTTGATTTTAGAAAAAAAAGTTGTAAAAGATTTATTTTATAAAAAGATCTCTAATCTTTCTTTTTATGAATCAGAAATAGGTCTACAAAACTTTCGAGTACTTTATTTAGATAGAGAATCAAAAATTTTGGGTTATAGAAAAGGTTTTGATTGTACTCAACAAAAACTCTTCTTACCTTTTTCTGAAAATAAAAAGTTTTTAAGGAGTACAATTTTTGGGATGATTAAGTTCTTAAATAATTAATTTAAACTGTATTTCTAAGATTGTTTATCCACTACTATGCATTCTGTAGTTAGAATCATACTGGCAATAGAAGCTGCATTTTGGAGAGCAGACCTAGTAACCTTGGCTGGATCTATGATACCCTCTTCATACATATCTACTATTACACCTGTAGAAGCATTGTAACCAATATTGAATTCACTATTTTTAATTTCTTCTATTATCACAGCAGGGTTTACACCAGTATTTTCTATGATTCTCCGTAGAGGATATGAAAGAGATTTTTCTACAATTAAAGCTCCTATTAATTCTTCATCTAGTAGATTTTCTTTCGACCAATATTCTAGATCTCTAGCTATATGGGTTAGAGTAGCTCCACCTCCAGGCACAATACCTTCTTCAACAGCAGCTTTTGTGGCATTTATGGCATCTTCTAAACGTAATTTTCGATCCTTCATTTCTGTTTCTGTAGCTGCTCCTACTTTTATTACAGCTACCCCTCCAGCCAATTTGGCTAATCTTTCCTGTAATTTTTCTTTCTCATATGAAGAATCGCTGCTATCAATCTGGCGTCGTATTTGTTCGCATCTAGCTTTTACTTCACGTTCGTTCCCTTCGGCTATTATTGTGGTTCCTTCTTTCGTTATAGTAACTCTTCGAGCTTGTCCTAATAGTTCAATTTGTAAAGTTTCTAGACTAAAACCTGCATCTTCTGATATAACTTCTCCTCCTGTAAGGATTGCTATATCATCTAGCATTGCTTTTCGTCGGTCCCCAAAACCGGGCGCTCGCACTGCGGCCACATTAAGGATTCCTCTTATTTTGTTTACAACTAGAGTAGCAAGTGCCTCTTTTTCCACATCTTCAGCTATGATTAGAAGAGGTCGCCCGGTTTTTGCGACAAGTTCAAGCACTGGTATTAATTCTTGTTGAACTAGAGTTATTTTTTTATCAGTCAATAAAATATACGGATTCTCCTGAATAATTTCCATTCTATCTGTATCGGTTACCATGTAAGGTGAAATATATCCTTTTTCAAAAAACATACCTTCCGTCATTTCAAGTTCAGTAACTGTCGATTTTCCTTCTTCGAGAGAAATAACTCCTTCTCGTCCGACTTTATCGATTGCGTTAGCAATCATTTGGCCTACTTCTTCATCATTCCCTGCAGATATTGTTGCAACTTGAGTTATGGATTTTGTATCTTCTACAGGTCTAGAGTATTCTGAAATTTGGCTGACAACAAACTGAGTAGCTTTTTCTATTCCGCGTTTCAGAGCGATTGGATTTGCACCTGCGGCTACATTTCTCATACCCTGCTTTACCATAGCATGCGCAAGAACCGTTGCAGTCGTTGTTCCATCTCCCGCCACGTCATTTGTTTTGGAAGCTGCTTGTCGTATAAGAGCTACTCCGGTATTTTCAATATGATCTTCCAGTTCTATTTCTTTTGCTATCGTAACACCATCATTAACGATTTGGGGAGCTCCATATTTTCGTTCTAGTACGACATTGCGACCTTTAGGTCCAAGTGTAACGGACACAGCTTCTGCTAAAATATCCATCCCTCTTTCCAAAGCGCGTCTTGCATTTTCTTGATACAGAATGACTTTACTCATATTATCTCCCGTTAATTTTTCTAATTCTAAAATAAATTCAGTAAACTCTAATAATAGAGATAATTATACGGTATAAATTGAAATTTTTATTTTTTCTCCTAGTTCTACAGATTTATCTTGATGTATGAACTAAGTTAAGTTGTTGATATTAATTGATTGAATATGTTATTCTAATTTCAATATGAAAAAGTGCTTGTAGCTCAGTGGACTAGAGCACGTGGCTACGAACCACGGTGTCGGGGGTTCGAATCCCTCCTTGCACAGGTAGTATAGTTTAAACCAAATAAGACTTGACAGTCTTATTTATAATGATACTATGGGTTTATTATCATTTATGGGGTGTCGCCAAGTGGTAAGGCAGCGGACTTTGACTCCGCCACTCGTAGGTTCGAATCCTCCCACCCCAGTATTTGTGGAAGATACATGGGCTTTATAATCAGTTTCTACATGATGCTATAATAATATCAAGAGTATAAATTTAAGATTGGGTATGGCTGTAATACAATTTATTCAAGGTGTGAATGAGGATATAGTTCCGGATGTTAGATTAACAAGATCCAGAGATGGAAGTACAGGTACAGCCACGTTTAGGTTTTCAAATCCTAAAGTTTTGGAAAGTAGCACGAGTCAGAAAGGTACTATTACAGGTATGTATTTAATTGATGAAGAAGGTCAGATTGTGACAAGAGATGTCAATGCAAGATTTGTTAATGGAAAACCTCAAGGAATAGAGGCTATTCATATTATGCAGACTAAGGAGTCTTGGGACAGATTTATGAGATTTATGGAAAGATATTCAGAGGATAATGGATTAACGTTTACCAAGTCGGGCAGTTTTGATTCATAGTTTATTTGTCATTTATCGTTAGAGTATGTCATTTAGAGAGTAAGCTATACATTGATTTATTATTGCTTATTTTCTAAATTTTTTATTTGTTCTATTTTTTATTTTTTATGCTAATATAAAAAGAAATTATAGGCGAGTGTAGCCAAGTGGTTAAGGCAGTGGGTTGTGGTTCCACCATTCGCGGGTTCGATTCCCGTTATTCGCCCTTATTATAATACGTTCCAAGGAAGAGTTTTTAGTTCTTTGTTATTTTTTGTATATGTTTTATCAAGAATTTTACTAATGGATTTTTCTATCGTTCGCGTGTGAATTTTTAATTTTTCGGTCATATCTTTTACATTTTTGTCTTTTAGGATATAACTAAGAATTAATTCTTCTTTAGGTGTTAATTGAAGGTTTAAGTTTTTTTCGAAAGAATACTTGTATCTCCTTACTATGTCAGACCTAATTTTTTTTAGTACAAAGTAATTGGAAATTAATTCTTGTGTTAGTAAGTTTTTTTTGTGGACAAGATTTTTTATGATGTATTGAAGCTCCATGAGATCAAATGGTTTGGATAGATATGCAATACAACCTGATTTATAACCATCCAAACGATCTTTTGCAAATCCTCTTGGAGTCAATATTATAAAAGGAATATGCTGTAATTTTGGATCTTTTTTTAACTTTTGGATGATTGTAGAATTTTGGTCACTTACAAGAGATGTATCAATAATTAGACAATCGATATTATTTTTTTTTAACTGAATATTGGCATTGAGGAAAGTTTTTGTAACTATGATATTGATATTATTTGATAAAAGATAATTTTTTGTCATCTTTAGTACTTTTTCTTCGTTATTCAATATCAATACATTTATCAATTTATTCAGAAGATAGTTTTTGGACATTTGATACTCTGTTTTTACTGTTTTCTATGATATAATGTGTTCAAATAGATGGTTAAAAATATACGATTTTGTATAATAAAATTTTTTAATTGACTTTTTACGATTACAACTTTTATGGGTAAAGTTTACGACTGGTTTGAGGAGAGATTGGAGATTCAAGCAATAGCTGATGATATTACTAGCAAGTATGTACCACCACATGTAAATATTTTTTACTGCATCGGTGGTATCACATTTACGTGTTTCATTATACAAGTTGCGACAGGGTTTGCAATGACTTTTTATTATAGACCAACAGTTGCTGAAGCTTTTGCTTCTGTTGAGTTCATCATGACGGAAGTTAACTATGGTTGGCTTTTTAGATCTATGCATCGTTGGTCTGCAAGTATGATGGTTCTAATGATGATTCTACATATTTTCCGAGTATACCTAACAGGTGGATTCAAAAAACCTAGGGAGTTAACTTGGGTCACTGGAGTAACTCTAGCTGTAGTTACAGTTTCATTTGGTGTGACGGGGTATTCACTTCCATGGGATCAGGTAGGATATTGGGCATGTAAGATTGTGACAGGTGTACCAGAAGCTATTCCTGTTGTGGGTAGTCTTCTTGTTGAGCTTTTACGTGGAAGTGTTAGCGTAGGCCAAGCCACTTTAACAAGATTCTATAGTGCGCATACTTTTGTTTTACCTGTTGCTGCAGCTGTGTTAATGCTTACGCATTTCTTAATGATCAGAAAACAAGGTATTTCTGGTCCGTTATAGTTTAATTTTATAGTTTTATTTAGGAGTAATTTTATGTCAGTACTAAAAAAACCTGATTTGACGGATCCAAAGCTACGTGCAAAGTTAGCAAAAGGTATGGGTCACAATTATTATGGTGAACCAGCGTGGCCTAATGATCTTTTATACATGTTTCCGGTTGTTATTTTAGGAACTTTAGGTTGTATGGTCGGGTTATCAGTTTTATCTCCATCTCCTATCGGTGAGAAAGCCGATCCGTTCGCTACTCCTTTAGAAATTTTGCCAGAATGGTATTTCTTCCCGACGTTTAATTTACTTAGGGTTATTCCGAATAAATTACTTGGAGTTTTATCCATGGCAGCTGTGCCTTTAGGCTTGATTACTGTTCCTTTTATTGAGAGTGTAAACAAGTTCCAAAACCCATTCCGTAGACCCTTCGCTATGGCTCTGTTTTTATTCAGTGTTGTAGTTGCAATTTGGTTAGGAGTTGGGGCGTGCCTACCTATTAACCAAGCGTTAACATTAGGTTTATTTTAACTAAAAAATAAAATTTTCGAAGTTCACAATAGCTTCGAAAATTTTTATCTCATTAGTCTATTATTTTATTTTTACCTTTGCTCCAGCTTCTTCTAATTGTTTTTTCGCAGATTCAACTTCGTCTTTTGAAGCTCCTTCTTTGATATTTTTAGGTGTAGATTCTACTAGATCTTTGGCTTCTTTAAGACCTAATCCTGTAATAGTTCTTACAACTTTAAGAACAGCGATTTTTTTGTCTGCTGGAACATCTTCTAAGATTAAATCGAACTCGGTTTTTTCTTCTGCTTCTTGGGCTCCATTTCCAGCCATCGGTGCAGCAACGGCTATGGCTCCTACAGATGCAGAGGCACTTACATTAAACGTTTCTTCTATTTGTTTAACTAGTTCAGCTGCTTCTAATAGTGTAAGTGACTTTAGTTGTTCTAAAATTTCGTTTACTTTTGATGTCATATTTTAAAAATTTAATTTATTACTTAAGAATTGAAGGAGTAATAGATTTTGTTATTTATGTAAATATTTTATCTCTAAAATTATTTATATCGATCATTATTGAAGGTCCCATAGTACTACAGATGTAAAAACTTTTCCAATATCTTCCTTTTGCACCAGAAGGTCTATTTTTATCGATGGATTCTTGAACAACTTCTAAGTTGGTTAAAAGATCCTCTAGAGAAAAGTCTGTTTTTCCGAACGGAATATGCACAATTCCACTTTTATCCGCTCTATATTCTAACTTACCTTTTTTAAACTCTTCTATAGCAGCTTTTACATCTGAAGTAACAGTACCTGACTTTGGAGAAGGCATTAAGCCTCGTGGCCCTAGTATCTTACCCAATTTTGCAATCGAAGGCATCATATCAGGAGTAGCAATCAATCGGTCGAAGTTTATTATTCCTTTCATTATGTCTTGAATAAGTTCTTCTCCTCCAGCAATATCAGCTCCGGCTGCTAATGATTCAGTAACTTTATCACCTTGTGCTATCACTCCAATTTTTATTTTTTTCCCTGTTCCCTTGGGAAGAACCACAGTTGTTCTTAGCTGTTGATCTGCATATTTTGTATCTAAGCGTAAGCTTATGTGAGCTTCTGCAGTTTCTATAAATTTTGCTGTCGCTGTTTCTTTTAGTAAATTTAATGCTTCGATACCTTTATAGCCTCTAGTTTCAACTTTTGATTGAATTTTTTTTATTCTTTGTGAAGTTTTTGCCATTAGTTTAGTATATTTAATCTTTAATTGTTATTCCCATATTTTTAGCAGTTCCTAGAATAATCTTCATTGCTGCTTCTTTGTTTTTTGTGTTAAGGTCGGGTAATTTTGTTTCGGCGATTTCTTCAAGTTGTCTTTTAGAAATAGAACCTACTTTTTTCTTTTGCGGATCTCCTGATCCTTTTGATACTCCAGCTGCCTTACTTAGCAAGACGGAGGCTGGGGGAGTTTTCAAAACGAATGTGTAGCTTCTATCATCATATACGGTGATTTCTACTGGTATGACAAAACCTACTTTGTCTGCTGTTTTTGCATTATATTCTTTACAAAACATTACTATATTGACACCTCTTTGACCTAACGCTGGTCCTACTGGTGGGGCTGGTGTCGCTTTTCCGGCATCTAGAGCAAGTTTTACGATTGCAACAACTTTTTTAGCCATATTTTTTTTTATCTCTTTTTATGAAAAGTTTTTAGTTTATTTTTTATATTCAGTTGATTTTACTACATAAAACTATTATATAGTATAATTAATTTTTTTTAGAAACTACAACGTTTATTTTAACACGCCCTGAAGGACTTGAACCCTCGACATCAGGTTTTGGAGACCTGCGTTCTACCAACTGAACTAAGGACGCTTTTTTGTCTATAAATCTAGTATACAACGTTTTTTATTTACAAGTCAACTTGGACTACATTAAAATATCTACCTCTCTAGGAGAGAGAGGGATTCGAACCCTCGTTAGAGTAACCCCTAAACAGCATTTCCAGTGCTGCGCCTTAAACCACTCGACCATCTCTCCTATATGTACAAAATTATAACAAAAAATAATTGATCACGATATAGTTATAATGTTTTTAGTGATACTTTTATTTTATGCCAGGAACCAGGTTTGAACTGGTGACACGTGGATTTTCAATCCACTGCTCTACCAACTGAGCTATCCCGGCTTGTATAAAAATTATATAGTACTTTTCTTTTTTTGACAACGAGTTTTCAATTCAATTCAATTCAATTTTGGACTGAGACTATTCTTTCGTAATTGTAGTATCACATAAATAGTCTCAGTCTAAATACAGTTTAAACTTTCGCTAATTCAAGTTTTTCTCCTAATAAAACTTGAACTTTACCATCGTTATTTACATCTACTACAGCAGTATCACCTTCTTTGATTTTTTCTGACAAGAATTCTTCTGATAAAGTATCTTCTAATAACCTCATCACTGCTCTTCTAAGAGGTCTTGCACCGTAAATAGGATTATATCCTTCATCGATCAAATGACTTTTAAATCTTGCAGTTACTTCCAACTGAATTCCTTTTTCTGAAATTCTAGTAAAAACTTCCTTCAACATTATCTCGGCAATTTCTCCGACTTCATCTTTTGTTAATTGTCTAAATACAATAATCTCATCTAATCTATTTAAAAATTCTGGTCTAAAATATTGTTTTAATTCTTCATTAACCAGACTTTTTATTCTATTGTAGTGAGTCTCTGTAGCATTTTCGGAAAGTTCAAAACCTAATCCTCCCCCGCCTTTTTCAATTACTTTTGAACCAACGTTTGATGTCAGTATCAAAAGTGTATTTTTGAAATCTACGGTTCTTCCTTTTGAGTCAGTTAATCGTCCGTCTTCTAATATCTGAAGTAGTAAGTTAAATACATCTGGATGTCCTTTTTCAATTTCATCAAATAATACTACTGTATAAGGTCTTCTTCTTACAGCTTCAGTTAATTGACCACCTTCATTGTAACCTACGTAACCGGGTGGAGAACCTATAAGTTTTGATACTGTATGTCTTTCCATGTATTCAGACATATCAAGTCTTACCATTGCTTCTTCGGATCCAAAGAAATAGGATGCGAGAGCTTTAGTTAATTCCGTTTTCCCTACACCTGTAGGACCAGAGAATATAAAGCTCGCTATAGGTCTATTAGGGTTTTTTAATCCTACCCGAGCTCGTCTAATTGCTCGAGATACGGCTACTACCGCTTCATCTTGACCTATAATTCTTCCATGTAGAGTTTCTTCCATTTGCAGAAGTTTTTCAGATTCACTTCGTGTCATTTTGTTTACTGGTATTCCAGTCCAAGCTGCAACAATTTGGGCTATATCTTCTTCTGTAACAACAGAAACTTCTTTGGAAGGTTCGTTTTCTCCTTTTTTGCTTTGAGCTATTGCAGCAATCTGAGCTTTTATTTCCATTTCACGATCTCTAAGCTGCCCAGCAGTTTCAAAATCTTGCCCACGAACTGCTTCGTCTTTTTGTTTTAGAACTTCTCTAAGCTCTTTATCCAGTTCTTTAGCTGCTGGTGGAAGTTGAGAATGTAGTAGTCTAACTCTCGATCCAGCTTCATCAATTAAATCTATGGCTTTATCTGGAAGAAAACGATCTGCTATATATTGATCTGCAAATTTAGCTGCTGCCGTAAGAGCCTCATCAGAAATAACGAGTTTGTGGTGTTTTTCATATCGATCTCTTAATCCGTATAATATTTCAATCGTCTCTTCAACACTAGGCTCACCGACTATCACAGGTTGAAATCTTCTTTCTAAGGCTGGGTCTTTTTCAATATGTTTTCTATATTCCTCTAAAGTAGTTGCACCTATACATTGCATCTCACCTCTTGCTAAAGCTGGTTTAAGAATATTTGCAGCATCTATAGCACCTTCGGCTGCACCAGCTCCGATTAGTGTGTGTACTTCATCGATTACTAAAATAACATTATTCGCAACACGAATTTCATCTATGATTTTCTTCAATCGTTCTTCGAATTCTCCACGATATTTTGTTCCAGCAACTAATAAACCTATATCAAGCGTTACTACTCGTTTATCTTCTAAAATATCTGGTACATCACGATTAGTTATTCTTTGAGCTAGACCCTCTGCGATTGCAGTCTTACCTACACCAGGTTCACCGATTAGAATTGGATTATTTTTTGTTCTTCGTCCTAGTATTTGGATAACCCGTTCGATTTCTTTTTGTCTTCCAATAACGGGATCTAGCTTACCTTCTGAAGCTTTTTGTGTTAAATTACTTCCAAATTCTTCTAAGGTTGGAGTTTTTCCTTTATTTTGTGGGGTCCCAGTAGTTGACTCGGCTGTATCTCCCAAAAGACGAATCACTTGTGTTCGGATCTTTGTTAGATCTAAAGCTAAGTTTTCAAGAACTCGAGCTGCAACACCCTCACCTTCTCTTATTAAACCAAGTAAAAGATGTTCTGTTCCTATATAGTTATGACCTAACTGGCGAGCTTCTTCAAGAGATAGTTCTAAAACCCTTTTTGCTCGAGGAGTAAATGGGATTTCTACTGCGACAAAACCCGAACCTCGTCCGATAATTTTTTCGACTTCTACTCGTGCATCTTTTAAATTAACACCCATTGATTTTAAAACTTTTGCTGCAATACCTGTTCCTTCTCCTATAAGTCCTAGTAAGATTTGTTCTGTTCCTACAAAATTATGGCCCAATCTTCTAGCTTCTTCTTGAGCTAGCATGATAACTTTTATTGCTTTCTCAGTAAAACGTTCAAACATATTATTATAGTTCTACTATCTTTTTATTTATCATTGATCCCATAATCTTAGTATTTGGGTTACGGCCTGTTTAAGTACTAAAAATTAAAAACAATAAATTTGCTAATAAAAATTCTTAGTGTTGTCTATGCTTTTTTAGAAATTACTTAGTAGTATTTAGGGATTAATTAAATCTTTTTCTACACTAGGAGATGTCTATGCAGATAAAAAATTTTAAAACCGAGATTGAAGGGAGATTTTTAAATTTAACTATTCCTAATATTACTGTCGGAGATACTATTAAACTTGGAGTATCCATAACTGAAGGAAATAAAGAAAGAATTCAATTTACTGAAGGGGTTATTATAGCAAAAAAAGGATCTGGATTAAATGCTACTATAACTTTGCGAAGAGTGATGCAAGGGGTTGGTGTTGAACGTGTCTATTTAGTTAATTCTCCCAAATTAAAAAGTTTGGAGATTTTAAGAAGTTCAAAAGTTAGAAGGTCAAAATTGTATTATTTAAGAACGAGATTTGGAAAAGCTACAAGGCTACAACAAAAGTTTGATTAGTGAGATTGAATTTCCAAAATCTACAATGAATAACCTATGGGTTATTCATTTTTATAAGTTATTGAACTATTATTGTTTCTATGATAGTATATCGAATGTAGTTTTATAAAAAAGGGTCGGTGCCCGAGTGGTTAAAGGGGGCGGACTGTAAATCCGCTGGCTACGCCTACGTTGGTTCAAATCCAACCCGGCCCAGTTAATTAAATATTATGTGAATATTTTTTTTTTCTACACTCCTATCATCTGTGCATTACTTTTACCAGGTGCTACCATTGGATAACAGTTTGCATCCGATATTACTTGGAAATCTACCAATATAGGACCGTCATATTCGAGGATTGATTTTATTGAATTATCTAAATCTTCTCTATTTTTTATCAGTACTCCTTTGATTCCAAATGATTCGGCTAACTGAATAAAGTTCGGAGCTCCTTTTTCCATATTTGAGTGAGCGTAGCGTTCGCCATAAAATGCTTGTTGCCACTGTCTTACCATACCCTGCCATCTGTTATTAATTACCATTATTTTTATTGGAAGACTGTATTGAGCAACTGTTCCTAACTCTTGCATATTCATTTGAAAACTTGCGTCTCCAGAGATGCAAATTACTTGTGAATTTGGATGTGCAATTTGTGCTCCAATAGCAGCTGGTAGTCCGTATCCCATTGTTCCAAGTCCAGCACTTGTAATCCATTTTCTTTGACTTGTTCGTACAAATTGAGCAGCCCACATTTGATGTTGTCCAACATCGGTAGTCCAATAAGCATTAGGTGATTGTTTACTTACTTCCGATATAACTTCTTGAGGGGATAAAGTTTGTGTGTTTTTTGGTACTAAAAGAGGATACTCATTTTTCCATCTATTGAGTCTTTTTCTCCAAGGTTGAGTTTGTTCGTGGTTAACTTTGAAATTTTCTCTAATATATTGTAAGAGTTCAGAGATAACTTCTTTAACTTCCCCAACTATACCTATTTGGGGAGATCTATTTTTTCCAACCTCAGCAGGGTCTATGTCAACATGAATAACTTGAGCGTGACATGCAAATTCATCTAGTTTACCAGTAACCCGATCGTCAAATCTGGCACCCAAAGCTATAAGTAAATCGCACTCGCTGACTGCATAGTTAGCATAAACAGTACCATGCATTCCCAGCATTCCTAGGGATAGGGGATTATTCTCATTGATTATACCTTTACCCATGAGAGTTGTTGCAACTGGTATTTGAAGGTGTGTAGCTAATTCCGTTATTTCCTCGTGTGCTCCAGAAATTATAGAGCCTCCACCTACATAAAGAAGCGGTTGGTTAGATTGTTGTATAAGATTTGCGGCTTGTTCAATTCGTTTTTTGTTGTGATTTACCAAGGGTGGGCATCCTAAGAGGTTAATGTTACCAGGATCAACGGGTGTGTAATCGAAAGGCTCTAGGCCCACATCTTTTGGTATATCAATTAGTACTGGACCAGGTCTTCCATATTTCGCAATGAAGAAAGAGGCAGCAACGATCCTACCCATATCTTTTGTATCTCTTACAACATATGAATGCTTAACAATAGGTAATGTTATCCCAAAAATATCTATTTCTTGGAATGCATCTGTTCCTATAAAAGATCTTCCGACTTGTCCAGTGATTACGACCATAGGTACAGAGTCCATATGGGCTGTTGCAATTCCTGTAACTAAATTCGTGGCTCCAGGACCTGATGTGGCAAAACATACTCCTACCTTCCCAGTGGATCGTGCATAAGCATCGCTTGCATGAGCAGCACCTTGTTCATGTCTTACTAGTATATGTTCAATAAATCCCTCTCTCTCCCATGCATAAAGTTCGTCATATATAGGGAGAATAGCTCCACCCGGATAACCGAATATATGTTTAACTCCATGTCGTACTAAGCTATCGATAAGTGCAAATGCACCAGTAGTCTCTCTTGTTTTTATAGTTTTTGAAAGCATATTTTTTAAGTTCTTAGTAAAAATTATTATCTCTAATCATTATTCAGATTCAACATTGCCTCTAATGTTAAAGTTAAAAAAACAATACATGCTAGTATTGTTATAACTAGAATCCATGTAGTTTTAGGATCTCTCAGTAAGTTGAAAAAAGGACCTAAAATTGTTAGTACTAATCCGAGTATAGATGAAATGAAAAATCTTGGAAATCTTAAAAGGTTTTCCCAAAAATCAGGCATATAAAATGATTATTTATTTATGTGTTGATATTTGTTGAAAACTGACAATTAATAATTGGAGAATTGATTCCATTTTATTTTAATTTGTAGTTATAAAGATTTAAGTAACTTATAATTCTGGTTTCAGAATTCAGTTTCATAAAGTTTTAGTTGTGAAAGAGGTCTCCTGAAAGTATCAGATTTAATAAAATGTTCGAATTTTTTAATTAATAAAGATTTTTTAGTCTATACAACATTATATAGTATACATGGTAAAAATGAGTTATTTATTTATTCTTATAGTAAAAAATAAATAAATCTTTTTTGTTGAATACCCTTTTAAAAAGTGATACTATAACATCAATAGGCTTAGTAGCTCAGTGGCTAGAGCAGGGGACTCATAAGCCCAAGGTCGCAGGTTCAAACCCCGCCTAAGCCACTGTTGCAAGTTTGAAATCTATATTCATTCTTAAAGTACAAGTTGAGATTTAGTGGTTTATTTTGGAGAGGTGGCTGAGTGGTCGAAAGCGTCGGATTGCTAATCCGATGTATGATTTCATCATACCGAGAGTTCAAATCTCTTCCTCTCCTAGGCTAATTTTTATGTTTTGGGATTGTAGTTCAATTGGTTAGAGCACCGCCCTGTCACGGCGGAAGTTGCGGGTTCGAGCCCCGTCGATCCCGGTATTTAGGTGTTTTATAGTTGAGTCGTAAGAACGTTTTTCTCCGGAACTAGGGTATATTCTGACACAATGCTTCTAAATTCATCTCCTGTTATAGTTTCTTTCTCTATTAATATATCTACAATTTTGTCTATTACAACTCTATTTTCTGTAATTAGTTGGATCGATTCATTGTGGCAATGTTGTATAATAGTCCTTATTTGCATGTCGATTCTAGATGCGATATCTTCCGAATATTCTGAGCTGGATCCCATACTGCGACCAAGAAACGGATCTGAGCTTTGGTTTTCCAATGCTAAAGGACCAATGTTTGACATACCAAATCTTGTTACCATTTGTCGGGCCATAGATGTGACTTGCTGTAGATCATTTCCTGCTCCAGTTGTAACTTCAGGGTAGCCAAAAACCACTTCTTCGGCTGCTCGTCCTCCTAGAGCTCCCATAATTCTAGCTAATATTTGAGATCGAGATATTAGTGATTGATCTTCTGCTGGAGTAAACCATGTCAGTCCTTTGGCTTGACCTCTTGGTATTAAAGTAACTTTTTGAACAGGGTCGTGGTGGGGTAAAAGAGTTCCGACTATCGCATGACCGACTTCATGATATGCGATTAATCTTTTTGTTTTACTATCCGTAAGAATGGTACCTTCCATACCGGCAATAACTCGATCGATAGCTGCATCAACTTCCGAAAGAGTTATAGCATCTTTTCTTCTTCTTGCTGTAAGTATTGCACTTTCATTAAGTAAGTTTGCTAAATCTGCACCCGAGAATCCAGGGGTTCTTCTTGCAATTACTTCTAGAGATATTTCTTCAGAAAGTTTCTTGTTTCTTGCATGGACATTCAATATTTCTAAGCGTCCTTTGACGTCAGGTACATTTACGGTTACTTGTCTATCGAATCTCCCTGGTCGTAATAAAGCAGAGTCTAGTACATCAACTCTGTTAGTGGCTGCAATAACAATAATTCCAGTATTTCCTTCAAATCCATCCATTTCTGTTAAAAGCTGGTTTAAAGTTTGTTCTCGTTCATCATTTCCACCACCTATTCCAGTTCCTCTTTGGCGACCGACAGCATCAATTTCATCTATAAATATTATACAAGGAGAGTTTTCTTTCGCCTTTTTAAAAAGATCACGTACTCTTGAAGCTCCAACACCAACAAACATTTCCACAAATTCAGAGCCTGATATACTAAAGAAAGGTACACCAGCTTCCCCAGCAATTGCTTTTGCTAAAAGTGTTTTTCCGGTTCCAGGAGGTCCTACAAGCATAACTCCTTTAGGTATTTTTGCACCCACTGCTGTAAATCTTTCTGGCCGTTTTAGGAATGAAACGACTTCTTGAAATTCTTCTTTAGCCTCGTCAACACCTGCCACATCATCAAATGTAATCCCTGTCTTTGCTTCCATAGAAAATCGAGCTTTTGATTTACCAAAGCTCATAGCTTGGCCAGGACCACCTTGCATATTACTAGAACGTCGGAATAGGAAAGCTAACCCAGCAATAAGCAATATGGGAAATACTAAATTTCCTAGAACTCCCCAATTAGATGAAGTTTCATTAATGGGGTGAGCATCAATATCTACATTGGCTTTACGCAACTTTGTGATTAGCTCAGGAGCTGTTGTTGGTAGCTCAACCCGAATTCTTTGAATTCTATTTCCTAATTCTGGTCCGATTGCTTCTACAATTCCTGTGTGTCCATCATCGTACAAGTCTATACGTTTTATCCATCCCATGTCTAAATATTCTAGAAACCTACCATATGTCATTCTAGAACTTGCTACGTTTTTCCCGAAATCTGTAGTATTAGAATTGATAAATCCTTGCCATATAAAAAATAAGATAAGAAAGGCTGGAAGCCCCCATAAGAGAAGATTTTTCCAAGAAAATTTCATGATTTACTGTAAAGTTATTTAATTAAAACCCATTATAAAAGCATAAAAACTTCTTGTGCTCCTCTTGTCTTCGTACGATAGTTTATTCTCTGCGGAAGACCTTTTTAGTAAGAAAGTACTTTGTTTGGACATAAAACTTAATCTTTAAAGGTTACAGTTTGGTGGGTTTATAATTAGTTTATTGATATTATTTAAAAAAGATTCTAAAAGAATTCATATGGTTAAAAGAGGTTCACAAGTTCGAATTTTGAGAAAAGAGTCATATTGGTATCAAGATGTTGGTACGGTAGCTACTATTGACACAAGTGGTATTAGATACCCTGTAGTAGTGAGATTTGAAAAGGTTAGCTATAGTGGTGTTAATACGAACAACTTCTCTCTTGATGAGGTTATTGAAGTGATCAAATCAAAATAGTTCATTAGAAAGGATAGAAAAATTTTCATCCTTTTTAATGAACTAAATTATTTTTGTATTTTGCTACGTGGTAATTAGCCACCAAGACTAGCCCAGTCTACATCTACGTTCTCTAATATTAAAGAAGAGTTATAAATCTGAAGAATAATTAGTAAGAACACAAAAAACAATAACATAACGAATCCCATAATTGGGGTTGTACCCCAACCCGGAGAAACTTTACCATATTCAGAGTTAAGAGGTCTCAAAAGTTCACCTAATCTTGTTCTTAATGCCATTGTATAATTAGTGACGAAATTTTTTGTTTTTACAGTACTATACTAATAGTATTATAAAAAATAACGGATTTCAATGTTAGATGTATTATGGAAACTGCAACAGTTCTTATTATTTTCATAGCTAGTTTGCTTCTTGGAGTGACGGGTTACTCTATGTATACAGCATTTGGACCAGGAGCTAAAGACCTGCGAGATCCATTTGAAGATCATGGTGCGATTTGTTCTCAGCTGAAACCTATCTTTGGGTAAGTTGAGGTGGAAATAAAATTTTCATAACTGTAGTTTAATGTAGGTGAGAATAATCAAGTCCTACTGTTGAGGGGAGAAATTAGTGCGATTATACCCACATGAATCAGTTTCATGATAGCTGGGAAATATAGCTTAATCAGACCATTTCTGTGTAATGGACACTGGAGCGTCGTAAGTTAATAGGTCAGATTCGTGAAAATATCTAATTCAAAGATACAATACACAGATAGAGTTCCGTTTGTATCACAACTCAAATTTTCTTGCATTGCTTTCATGATGGTAAATGCCTCCCTAAGAATTGAGTAGGTATATGTGAATTAAGGCTAAGTTAACAAAACAATTAATCTACGGAACAAATAAAAACAGTCTAGTTGTATATATTTAATTTATATTCGCTGTGATTGGGTAGGATGAGGGGTAATTCCCTACAGGTTAATAAGATATATTTTATATAGTAAAAAATGGAACGAGACAATTTATGTATTTCCTGGAAAAGTTTACCTTGGGGTTTGTTTGAGAGAAAAATTTTCCAATTACAATGTAAAATATATAAAGCAAAACAAAGTGGTAATTTTATATTAGTAAAAAGATTACAAAAACTTTTGATACATAGTAAATCTACTCATTTTATTGCCACAAGATTATTAACTGACTCGGGTGACAATCGAAAATTCTCTGAATGTGAAAAGTATACTTTAGCTTCGAATATTCATTGGAGTTTAAGGGGTGGACTATGTTTAAATAAATTCCGATTCTCTAAGTCTAATAAAAACCTAGAGTTTAAAAAAATTCTAGTTATTCAATATATCTTAAGATTGGCTTTGGAGCCACTCTATTATGAGAAAGTATATTGGATTTTATGGAAAAGAGGTCAGAGTGTAGTTAGATTAATCAAAAAGCTCAGTTGTCAGGTTAAAAGAGCATCTCGTCATGGTTGGAAGAAAGTTCTACGATTTGAAGTAAATTTTCCCCAAGTGGGTTTAAATTTTAATTCATTCATAAGCCATATAAGTCTGCCTTTTAAATATAAACTATTTATTTACAATATTTTAACGGTAACTTGCTTTGATAAGCACACTACGGAAAACAGTTTGGCTAATTTTTTAAGAAGTATTTTGGTTAATAGGATCGTGCGTATGAATTACTTTGGTAAAGATCTTTTATCACGTGAAAGTAATTCAGGTATTTTTTCATATACACATTCTAATATTGTTGTGTGTTTTATTAAACAAAGAAATAATTTTTATCAGTACATTGATGAATTAAAAAATTACTTACTCAGCTATGGTTTGTCATTGGATTTATCTTCAGTGTATATATCACGGATAGATGAAGGTTTTGATTTTTTTGGTTGGTTTTTTAAGAAACAGATGTGTAAAAAAATCCATATTTCTTTTAGTCGTAATAGTTGGATTTTATATAAAAAACTTTTTAAATCAGTTTTGGGTAGAAAATATTCTTCTGATTTTAAGATAAAAAAAATGATTTTATTAAATCTGAATTTATTCCGTAGATATTCTTATATTCCTAGATCGAAGCTGAAAAATAAATTTTATTTTCTCAAGAGATCTATTTTTAGATATAGTAAAACCCTAACCTCGCTTAAGAAGAAAGTTTTATTTCAATCTCTTAGATTAAAACTTTTTTAGTATTTTAGAGTTTATAACTTTATGTAAAATGTAACCACTTTTCTCACTTATTAGATTTTTATAAGATAATGATTGAATCTTGATTGATAACGAAAATTTGAGAAGAAAGCTAATTTTTTAATTAGTATTATCACAAGTGTTACTGTTTTAAACAGTTTTAACCAGGGAGCCGTATGAGGTGAAAGTCTCACGTGCGGTTTTGAAAAAGAGGCGTTTCGAATGTCGACTTTAACAGGATTAAATACATAGATTAAAGATAAAGGAATGAAATTTAAACAAATTTCATTCCTTTTTTGACTAAGTTATTTTTTTGCAATTCTCGGCGGATCTCTAAAGAAAACGGAAAAGAATATTACTCCCAAAGTTCCTGCAAGCAGAAAAACGTATACTAATGTTTCCATAAAGAATATCTTATGTTTGTGTGTCTAAATTATACTGCGCCTTGTTTTTTAGTACTTCTGTCACCAAGTTTTTGGAATGCACCAAATTCTACTTGCTCAGTAATTTCAGCACCAATACCACTAAATACATCTCTAAATAGAGTTCTAGATCCGTGCCATAAATGACCTAGGAAGAATAATAAAGCGAAGTTTGCATGTCCGAATGTGTACCAACCTCTAGGGCTGCTTCTGAAAACACCGTCGGATTCAAGAGTAGTTCTGTCAAACTCAAGTACTTCTCCTAATTGTGCTTTTCTTGCATATTTTTTAACAGTTGGAGCATCAGTATAAACTTGACCATTTAGTTTACCACCATAGAAACTCACGGTTACACCTACTTGCTCTATGCTATATTTTGATTCGGCTCTTCTAAATGGAATATCAGCCCGAATAATTCCGTCTTTATCTACAAGAACGACAGGGAAAGTTTCAAAGAATGCAGGCATTCTTCTAACAGTAAGTTCTCTACCATCTTTATCTTGGAATATTGGGTGACCAAGCCATGCTTCAGCGATACCATCACCTTTATTCATAGGACCAGCTCTAAATAGACCACCCTTAGCTGGATTATTACCTACGTAATCATAGAAAGCTAGCTTGTCTGGAATTCTAGACCAGGCTTCACTAAGAGAAAGACCTTCATTAAGAGAATTTTCAACTCTTCTTTCAATCTCTTGCTGGAAGTAACCACTATCCCATTGATATCTAGTAGGTCCAAATAATTCTATAGGTGTTGTTGCACTTCCATACCACATTGTTCCTGTTACTACGAATGCTGACCAGAATACAGCAGCGATACTACTTGAAAGTACAGTCTCAATATTACCCATTCTAAGAGCTCTATAAAGTCTTTGTGGAGGTCGAACTGCTATGTGGAAAATACCTGCTATAAATCCTAATATACCTGCAGCGATGTGGTGAGAAGCTACACCACTCGGATTAAAGGGGTTAAAACCTTCAGGCCCCCAAGCAGGAGCAACAGGTTGCACTTTTCCTGTGATTCCATAAGCATCTGAAACCCAGATACCTGGTCCCCAAGCTCCAGTCACGTGAAATGCTCCAAATCCAAAGCATAGAACTCCTGATAATAAGAGATGGATACCAAAGATTTTTGGTAGATCTAGGGCTGGGTTTCCTGTGCGAGGATCTCTGAATAATTCCAGGTCCCAATACACCCAATGCCAGATTGCTGCAAGGAATAATAAACCAGATAAGCCTATATGGGACAAAGCAACTCCTTCAAAGCTCCAGAAACCTGGGTTAGAAATACTTTCTCCAGTGATACTCCACCCTCCCCAAGAATCTGTTACTCCTATACGTGCCATAAATGGCATAACAAACATGCCTTGTCTCCACATTGGATTAAGAACAGGATCAGATGGGTCAAATACTGCTAGCTCATATAAAGCCATAGAGCCAGCCCAGCCAGCTACCAAAGCTGTATGCATTAAGTGAACTGCGATCAGCCTTCCTGGGTCATTTAAAACTACTGTGTGAACTCTGTACCAAGGTAAACCCATTGAATACATTCCTCCTTTAAAGTTTATATCGTAACTTTCTTACATAAATTGGTAATTTTTTATTCTACCTAAGTAAAAATTATATATTGAAACTTAGTTAATAAGACAATTATTTCGAGAAGTAATTTTTTTTCGAGATTGATTTTATTGCTATCGTGTAGTATATTAATGCGGATTGTAATTTTTAAAAGTTTATAATCTGTTTTAAATAGTATTATCAAGTAGTAATAAAAAGAAAAACATAACCGCACTGGAATTGCGCAAATGAGACTGTTTTCGCCTACAAAGTGTTTTTAATTTTTGAGTTTGAAATTCATATTACTTTACAATTAAGGAGTTTTAATTATGGCAACATATAAAGTTAAACTGACAGGATCTGGGGTAGATACAACAATTAATTGTCCAGATGATCAATATATCTTGGATGCAGCTGAAGAACAAGGAATTGATTTACCATACTCTTGTCGAGCTGGTGCATGCTCTACGTGTGCTGGTAAAGTAGCTTCTGGGACTGTAGATCAGTCTGATCAATCATTTTTGGATGACAGTCAGATTGCTGCTGGGTTCGTGTTAACTTGTGTTGCATATCCTACATCTAATGCGACGATTTTAACTCACCAAGAAGAATCTTTATATTAAAATAAAAAATAAACGATCTAGGGTAATACTCTAGATCGTTTATTTTTTTATATTTTTACTTCTATATGAATACCGGAAGGTAAGTCTAGTTTCATTAAGGAGTCTATTGTTTTTGAAGAGGGCTCATAAATATCTATAATACGCTTGTGAACACGGGTTTCAAAGTGTTCTCGAGAATCCTTGTTTACATGTGGTGAACGTAGTACACAATAAATTCTCCTTTTTGTTGGCATAGGAATTGGTCCCATTGTTAGTGCTTCAGTTCTATGTGCTGTATCTATAATTTTTTCACAAGAAGAGTTTAAGAGTGTTATTTCGTAGCTTTTTAGTCTAATCCGTATTTTTTGTTTTTTCATATTATAGTGCTCATGATGAATAAGTTTTTTATTCAATGATTTTGGATACAACACCTGCTCCTACTGTTCGACCACCTTCTCTTATAGCAAATCTCATACCTTTTTCAATGGCAATTGGATGAATCAATTGAGCAGTCATTTTTATTCTATCGCCCGGCATTACCATTTCTGCTGCTGCTCCATCATCACTTGTGAATTGTGTAATTGTTCCTGTAACATCTGTTGTACGAACATAAAATTGAGGTCTGTATCCTGTAAAGAAAGGCGTGTGTCGCCCACCCTCCTCTTTGGTAAGTACATAGACTTCTCCCTCAAACTTTGTATGTGGAGTTATGGATCCAGGTTTTGATAACACCATCCCTCTTTCTATATCGACTTTTTGGATACCTCTAAGTAAGATTCCGACATTGTCTCCAGCCATGGCTTCTTCTAAGCTCTTTTGGAACATTTCTAGACCTGTAATGGTAGTATTTCTCGTTTCACGTAAACCTACGATTTCTATTGTGTCTCCTACTTTTACGACACCTCGTTCTACTCTTCCAGTCGCTACCGTTCCTCGTCCCGTAATTGAGAAAACATCTTCTACAGCCATTAGAAAACTTTTATCAACTTCTCTTTCAGGTGTTGGTATGTATGAGTCAACTTTATCCATTAAACTGTAAATGGTGTCTACCCATTTGTCTTGGCCTCGAGTTATTTTTGGATTTTTTGTCAGCGCTTCAAGAGCTAACAGTGCAGACCCTGACACAAAAGGAATTTCATCGCCTGGAAAATCATATTTTGATAAAAGCTCTTGAACCTCTAATTGGACTAGTTCCAAAAGCTCTGCGTCGTCTACCATGTCTGCTTTATTTAAAAATACAACTATGTGTGGTACACCTACTTGTTTAGCAAGTAAGATATGTTCTCTCGTTTGAGGCATTGGACCATCAGCGGCTGAGCAGACTAGAATTGCACCATCCATTTGAGCTGCTCCTGTAATCATATTTTTTACGTAGTCAGCATGGCCAGGGCAGTCCACATGTGCATAATGTCTTTTTTCTGTCTCATATTCGATATGAGCTGTATTAATAGTAATCCCTCTTGCTCTTTCTTCAGGGGCAGAATCGATCTCATCAAATTTTTTTGTAATCCCTGTATAGGATGCTAGAGTTGCTGAAATCGCAGCAGTTAGAGTTGTTTTTCCATGGTCAACATGGCCTATAGTACCTATGTTTACGTGAGGTTTAGATCTTTCGAATTTAGCTCTTGCCATAATAAGTAATGAAGTTTTAAGTTTGATTTACAGTCTCATTGCTTTTGTTCTAATTATTTACCTATTTAGTAGGTTATATTAAAATCTATAATGAGCGAAAGCTTTGTTAGCCTCTGCCATTCGATGTGTTTCTTCTCTTTTTCTAATCGAATTTCCCGTTTCATTTGCAGAATCCATTAACTCATTAGCAAGTTTCATAGACATATTTTTACCAGACCTTTCTCTGGAAAATTTTGTTATCCATCTTAAAGCCAGATTCGTTCCTCTAAAAGCTCTAACTTCCATAGGAACTTGGTATGTAGATCCACCTATTCGTTTTGCTTTTACTTCAACTAAAGGGGTTACTTTTCGAACAGCAGTTTCTAATACTTGAAGTGGTTCTTCGCCTGTTTTTTCTTTTATTAGTTCTAAAGCATCATAAATGATTCTTTGAGCTAAGTTTTTTTTGCCTTCTTGTAGAATTCTTACTGTGAGCATAGTGACAAGTCTACTATTATAGATAGGGTCTGGTAAGGCTAATCGTTTTTTTGCTGTAGTGCGTCTAGACATAATAGTTTTATTTAGTTATGAGAAGGTTAGTTATTTTGGTTTTTTTGCCCCATATTTGGAGCGACTTTGTTTTCTATCTTTTACACCCGAAGCATCCAGAGTTCCCCGGATAATGTGATATCTTACTCCGGGTAAGTCTTTTACTCTTCCACCTCTAATTAATACAACTGAATGCTCTTGAATATTATGTCCAATTCCTGGAATGTATGCTGTTACTTCAAATCCAGATGTCAATCGGACACGAGCAACTTTTCGAAGAGCAGAGTTAGGTTTTTTAGGAGTCGTTGTATAAACTCTCGTGCAGACTCCTCTACGTTGAGGGCAACTTTTTAGTGCTGGAGATTTTGTTTTCTTTTTGATCTGTTCTCTCTCTGATCGGACTAATTGTTGGATTGTTGGCATAATAAATTTATATAGTTATTTAAGAACCTGAGATTGGTGTATTTAGTTTGTATTTTTTTAAAAATCGCTCGACCCTTCCTTCTGTATCTAAAAGTCGTTGTGATCCTGTATAGAATGGATGATTTCCGGACCAAATGTCGACGTTTAGCTCAGGTCTAGTAGATCCAACTGTCATGATTAATTGTCCATCGCAATAGACTTTGCTTTCTGGATACCACTTAGGATGAATATCTTTTTTAGGCATATTTGATTAGGTAGTAGATGATATATTGATAATAAGTTAACGTTTGGAGAATTGAGGAGCTTTTCTGGCTTTTCGAAGACCATATTTTTTACGTTCTTTACATCTTGAATCTCGAGTTAAGTAACCTTCAAATTTTAGTGCGATTCTATTTTCTGGATTTAGTTTGCATAAGGCTCTAGCTAGACCTAATCGTATAGCTTCCGTTTGGCCGGTTAGACCACCACCTTCTGCATTTATTTGAAGATCGTATTTATTTTCTAGACCTAAACTTGATAGAGGGGATTTTGTAATTTGTAGATAATTTGGGCTATATTGTAAATAAGAATCTCCGCTTATACCATTTATAATAAGATTTCCTGATCCTGGGATTAAGCGTACTCTTGCAATTGAGTTTTTTCTATGTCCTGTTCCTGTATAAGTGACTTGACTCATAATCAAATATTTAATTTATGTTAATTTTTTTTGGATTTTGTGACGTATGAGGATGCACTGGCCCTTTATAAATTTTCAATTTTGTAAATAATTCACGTCCTAGAGATCCTTTTGGCAGCATTCCTTTAACTGATTTTTCGATTATTCTAGAAGGAATACGATCTTGTAGTTCTCTAAATGTTTCGATAGTCAAACCACCAGGTGTGCCTGAGTGACGATAGTAAAATTTGTCAGTTTCTTTTTTTCCTGTTACTGAGACCTTCTCGGCGTTGATAACAATAACCCCTTGTTGAATATTTTGGCTTGGATTATAGTGAGAATTATTTTTTCCCAGTAAAATTCTACTAATTTCACTAGATAAACGCCCTAAAGTTGCGGAATTAGCATCGATTAAAAACCAATCATATCTATTTTTTTCTTTGTTAATAAATGTAGTTTTATTCATATTTTAGATTTTTTACTTTTCGTATTATTATTTCTCGTCTTATTTATTATTTTGGTTTGTTTTTTCTTTTGGCAAATTAATGCCTAATCGTTTTTGTAGAGCATCGATAACTTCTTCTGCTGATTTTTGGCCAAAATTTTTTATTTCAAGTAGATCTTCTTGTGAATAATCTAGTAGATCAGCAACTGAATGAATTTGTGCTCTTTTTAGACAGTTGTAAGCTCTTACTGATAAGAGAAGCTCTTCGATCAAAATTTGATTAATTCTTGTTCCCTCTGGCAAAATTTTTTCTTCTTCAGATTTAAAATGGATAGTTTTTAAAGGAGCAAATAAATTGCTTAAGATTGTAGAACTTCTACCAATAGCTTCCTGAGGTGAAATACTGCCATTTGTCCAGATCTCCAAAGTCAATCTATCCTTTAGTGTGTAGGAATTATAACGTATTTCTTCAACTGTATAATTAACTTTTTTTACTGGCATAAAAATAGCATCGACTCGAAGAAAATCTATTGATACATCGTCTATAAGTTTTTCTGTAAGTTGATATCCTCTTCCATTGTCTATCTTAAATTCCATTTCAAGTATATTATTACTGCATATTGTAGCTATATATTGTTTCGAATCTACAATCTCTATATCTGAAGGTAATTCAAAATTCGCTGCTGTTACTATAGCAGGTCCTTGAATCCGTAATCGTCCAATTGCTGGCTCTTTAGTATGACTTTTAAGAACAACTTCTTTTAGATTTAGTAAAATTTCTAGAACATCTTCTCTGACTCCAGGTAAAGTCGAAAATTCGTGATTTATTCCAGCAATCCGAACTGTAACAATAGCTGATCCTTCAAGATCTGATAGTAAAACTCTTCGAAGAGCGTTTCCCACTGTAATTCCCTGTCCAGGATCTAAAGGTTCTAATACAAATTTTCCGTAATGGTCACGTGGACTATCGGTTTTTGATTCTATGCATTCTATTCCAAATTGAACCATATTAATTTATAAAATTTAATGGTTGTTAGATAATTAAATACGTCGTTTTTTAGGTGGTCGACATCCATTATGAGGGACTGGGGTTATGTCTCGAATTAAAGTTATTTCGAGACCTGCGGCTTGTAAAGCTCTAACAGCAGTTTCTCTACCTGCTCCTGGGCCACATATGAGTACTTCTGCTTTTTTTACTCCCTGATTAATGGCTTCTTTTGTTGCTTTTTCAGCTGCAATTTGAGCTGCAAATGGTGTTCCCTTCTTTGCTCCTTTAAAACCTATTGCGCCAGCAGATGCCCACGATATTGTTTCACCTGTTTGACTTGTGATTGTTATGATTGTATTATTGAATGTTGATTGGATATGTGCGACTCCATTGGGTGCCGCTTTTTTATTTTTTTTTACAGTAGATTTTTTTACTTGTGTTGCCATGAGTAGTCTATTTTTTATATTTATTAATACATGTTCAATTAACTATTTAGTAATTTTCTTCTTACCTGCAACAGTTTTCTTACTACCTCGTCGAGTTCTAGCATTAGTTCGAGTTCTCTGGCCTCTTAGAGGAAGACCGGCACGATGTCTACGACCTCTTATACAATTAATTTCCATTAATCGTTTTATATTAACGGATTCTATTCTTCTTGCGGCTCCTTCAACTTGATATTCTCGGTCAATTATTTCTCTTATGATACTTATGTCTTGATCGCTAAGATCTTTACATCTTATATCTGCATTAACATTCGCTTTAGTTAATATAGTTTGCGAACTTGATAATCCTATACCGTAAATATATGTTAGGCCTATTTCGATTCTTTTATTTCTAGGAAGGTCTACTCCCGCTATACGTGCCACCTTTTTTCTCCTGGATAAATTTATTAGATTATCTGCGTTTCATTTTTGCGCCACCTTGTCGTACTTTTAATCGAGGGTCCGTTTTACTTATTACGTATAAACGTCCTCTTCTTCTAACAACTTGGCAATCCTTGCTTCGGTCTTTTAGGCTACCTATAGAGCTTACAACTTTCATGATTATTAATTAGATTTGGTTAGAAGTACATATTTTTTCTTAAATTGGTATAAAGTTTTGTGCAGTGAAAATCCATGAACAAGTTTTTCATGACAATTGTTATCTCATTATATTTTCGTAGTTTTTTGATATCAGGTAAGTTTGAATTTGCTTAGAAGTATCGATAGCAACTCCTACCAATATTAATAAGGAGGTAGCTCCTAAGCCTTTAAATGTTGATATTTCTGTTATATTTTCGATTATACTTGGAATTACTGCGATAAATGCCAAAAACAAAGCCCCTAAAAATGTTAGTCTATTCAATGTTTTTTGTAAATAATCGGTTGTAGCTTTTCCAGGTCTGATTCCCGGTATACTTGATTCCATTTTTTTTAAGTTTTTTGAGATGTCAGAAGGGTTTAAGATTAAAGACGCATAGAAATAGCTGAAAAATAGTATGAGTGAAAAATAAAATAATAAATAAATAGTTTTATTTCCTCCATTTGGTGATAGCGATCCTACTAAATTGAGAATTTGTTTATTAGTAGTTATTTGGGTTATATAGCCTGGCAAAACCAGAAATGCTGAGGCAAAAATTATTGGCATGACCCCCCCTTGGTTTAATCTTAAAGGTAAATAACTTGTTTTATTTTGAGATTGACCCTTACTTAATTGCCTCGCTGATATAATGGGTATTCTTCGTGTACCTTCTTGAACGAATATAATTCCAAGAATCATGATAAGAAATATGAAAGCGAGCAGAGTTAATTGGTAAAATGTAGCAGAGCTATTAGAAGAATAAGATGTTTGTTGTAAAAGTTTGGGCAGTCCTGAGATTATGTTTACAAAAATTAGCATAGATGCTCCATTTCCAACCCCCTTTTCAGTAATTTGTTCTGAAATCCACATAACTAGCATAGATCCTGTAGTTAAGGATAAGGACATTTCTATGATAAATTGGGTATTCCAGTCAAAGACGTAAGGTCTTACCCAAAAAGCAATACCGAGACTTTGGATGATAGACCAAATAAGAGCTAAGTATCTTGTTATTTGAGAAATCTTCTGCCGCCCGGCTTCTCCTTCTTCTTTCTGTAGTTTTTCCAGGCTTGGAATTGATGTTGTTGCGAGTTGGATTACAATTGAAGCATTTATATATGGGACTATTCCCAGAGCAAATAGGCCAATTGAGGCGAACCCTCCTCCTGAGAATATGTTTAGAAAACTCACTAATGGATTTGTAGAAATACTTTGATAAAAGGCATCATGATCCACTCCTGGGATTGGAATAAATGTTCCAAATCTAGATAGAACGAGAAGAATAATTGTTGTTATAAGTCTGGGTTGTATATCGTTTGTATTTCTCTTTATTTTATGCATCGTATTTAAACTAATGAAGTTGACAGAATATTTAATCGAAATATTAGATTTTATAGACTTAGATCGTTCTAATCTAAGTCTTTATTCGTCGTTTGATAATCTTTTCAAAAGCTTTATTCTAGATTCCTATCTTTACGAATCTGAGAGAATGTTTTTAATTGCAATAGTGCGTTCGTGGCAGCGCGAGCATTATTAAGAGGGTTGCTAGATCCTAGTTGTTTTGCTAAGATATTTTTTACACCAGCGAGTTCAAGAATTGTACGAACTGAACCACCTGCAATAACACCAGATCCAGGTGCGGATGGTCGAATTATCACTTTCGCAGCTCCAGATTGTCCTGTTATAATATGTGGTATGGAATTATTTTTTGTTACTGGGACGTTAACTATATGTTTTTTACTGTCCGTTACTGCTTTTTTCACTGCTCCAATAACGTCGCTTGCTTTTCCAACCCCAACACCTACTTGACCTTTCTCATTTCCGATGATCAGAACAGCTCGGAAACTTAATTTTTTACCTCCTTTTACAACTTTAGTGACTCTTCTTACTTGAACAATTCGTTCTTGCCAATCTGTTTCTTTTTCTTTTAGTTTATTTGTTTTTTTACGACTAGACATAGTTTATTTTTTATTAAAATTTAAGTCCTGCTTCTCTTGCAGCCTCGGCTAAAGCTTTAATTCGACCATGATAGATACGACCTCCTCTATCGAAAACGACTCTTTCGATTTTTGCTTCAAGAGATTTTTTTGCTATTGATTTCCCAACTAAAATTGAAGCCTCACAGGTGTTGGTAGAAGACATTTCAGAAGAAATAGATTTTTCTATTGTTGAACTAGATAAGATTGTTCGTCCTTGTATATCATCTATGAGTTGCGCGTAGATATGGTTATTAGATCTAAACACAGATAATCTAGGTTGTTCAGACGTCCCTTTTATTTTTTGACGAATTCGGCGTTTTACTTTTTCTAGGGATTTATTTGTCATAATGAATTTTATTTATTTTTTACCTGCTTTTCCAATTTTCTTACGAACATATTCACCTTGATACCGTATACCTTTTCCTTTATATGGTTCCGGAGGTCTAATTGACCTAATATTTGCTGCAATTTGACCAACTAATTCTTTATCAGATCCTGCAACTATGATGTTTGTATTATTCTCTACTGATAGTTTAATTCCATCGGGAGAAATGATTTTGACTTGGTGGCTATAACCTACGTTCAGTATAAGGTTCTTTCCATCTACTTGAGATCTATATCCAACTCCTTGTAACTCGAGTTTTTTTTGAAACCCTTCAGTGACGCCACAAATCATGTTATCTATAAGACTACGGTATGTACCATAAAGTTGCTTTCCAGTAGATATAGATTCCGAAGGCAGTACTTGAATTAATTTGTCATTTTGAACTATTTTGATCGAATTAGGAACGTTTTTTGATAGTTCGCCTTTAGGACCTTTTACTATTATTTTGTCAGAACTTATTACTACACTTACTTTATCTGGTACGTTAATTGAAAGTTTACCGATTCGAGACATATTTAAATTTTTTTTTTTTTACCATACGTAGCATAAAACTTCTCCACCTAAACCTTGATGGCGAGCTTTATTATCTGTCATTACTCCTTGAGATGTCGAAATTACTGCAATTCCTAATCCCCCCAATACTCTAGGTAGTTCTTTTCTATTTGCATACACTCGTAAACCAGGTTTACTAATGCGTTTTAAAGCTGTTATTATAGGTTCTCTTTTTTTTCCTTTGTACTTTAGTGAAAGTAATAGTTGGTTTCTTGTCGTTTCGGTTATTTCTTCGAAGCTTTGTATAAATCCTTCTTCTAGCAATATATTTGCTATATTTCGTGTCATTTTCGTTGATGGGACTTCAACTATTTGGTGTTTTGCTAAATTAGCATTACGTAAACGAGTAAGCATATCCGATATTGTATCGTTGACCACAAAATCTCCTTATATTTTATTATAGTTTTGATTGTTTAATTGTCATTAAAAGGCATTCCTAAAGCTTTTAATAGCGCTATACCTTCTTGTTGAGTTTTGGCTGTCGTTGTTATGGATATATCCATGCCTCTAATCTGATCAACTTTATCATACTCTATCTCTGGAAATATCAATTGTTCTTTTATGCCAAGGTTATAATTTCCTCGCCCATCAAAACCTTTTATGCTGATACCTTTGAAATCTCGTATTCGAGGTAATGCCAAGTGAATAAATCTTTCTAAAAACGAATACATTATTTGTTTTCTTAGAGTGACGGCAATCCCTACAGGCATACCATCTCGGATCTTGAAACCAGCTATGGATTTGCGAGCTTTTGTAATAATAGGTTGTTGACCGCTAATGGTTGATAATTCCTGTAAGCTTATTTCTAACGCTTTGTTATTTTTTGAAGCCTCCCCTAAACCTCTATTAATCGTTATTTTGAGAATTTTTGGAACTTCATGTATATTTTGATATTTGAACTGCTCTAGGAGCATTGGAATAACTTTTTCTTTATAATAATTTCGTAGAGTCTCAGTCATAAATTTTTAAATATGTGTTAAAGAAGTTTTTTTAATACTCTTGTCTTTTTTCCACTTTGATCTATTTGAATGGATATTCTACTCGCAAGTTGTTTTTCTGTACTATAAAGCATCACGTTGGATCTATGAATAGGGGCTTCAAATTGAGAAATTCGTCCTACTTCTCCTTCTTTTTTCGGCTTAATATGTTTTTTCTTGATGTTTATATTTTTTACAACAACTTGATTTGTAGTTCGTAAAATTTGAATAATTTCACCAATTTTACCTTTGTCTTTTCCTGAGATTACTTTGATTGTATCTCCTTTTTTTACCTGAAGATTATTTTTTTTAGTCATTACAATACCTCCGGTGCAAGAGACACAATTTTACTAAAGTCTTTATCCCTAAGTTCTCGAGCTATGGGACCAAATACTCTAGTACCACGGGGATTATTTTCTTTATTTATTATAACTGCTGCATTATCATCAAATCTTATGGACATTCCATCATTTCTACGTATAGTTTTTTTTGTTCGTAAGACCACAGCTCGGACAACATCCGATCTTTTTACAGGCATGTTAGGAGATGCATCTTTTACTACAGCTATTATTACATCTCCGATGTTGGCATAACGACGATTACTACCTAAAACCTTTATACACATTATTTTTTTCGCACCACTATTATCAGCGACATTTAAGTAGGTTTGAGTTTGTATCATGGTTTTTATTCTCCTAGAGTAGAAATATTTATTCTGGATGATTTTTGTTTTACTAGTTTTAAATTCCAGCGTTTTGTTTTACTTAAGGGTCTCGTTTCAATAATAGTAACTATATCTCCAATTTGACATTGATTTGTCTCATCATGTACTTTATATTTTTTAGTTTTGGATATCACTTTTCCATATTTTTTATGCGTCACTCTATTTTCTATGGATACAACAATTGTTTTTTCCATTTTGTCACTAACTACAATTCCTGTTCTTTCTTTGATAGGCATGGTAAATTTTATTTTATGGATTGTTTTTTTTGAGACTCTATGGTTAATAACTGAGCAATTTTTCGTTTTTGGTGTTTAAATAAGTGGGGTTTAAAAGACTGTCTAGTTGCTTTTTTCAGTCTTAAATTAAATAAATTTTTTTTTGTTTCTACAATTTCTTTAGATAAGTTTTCTAGATTTATATTTTTTAAATCATTAAAAGATTCAAAAGCCATACGACAATTACTCCTTAGAGATAAATTTAGTTTTTATAGGAAGTTTGTAAGAGGCATTTTTTAAAGCTTGGTAAGCTAAAGATTGAGGTACCCCATTCATTTCAAATAGTACATGCCCTGGTTTTATTACTGCTACCCAATAATCGGGGGCTCCTTTACCTGATCCCATACGAGTTTCTGGAGGTTTCGATGATATAGATTTATCAGGAAAAACTCTGATCCATAGTTTACCTGTTCTTTTTACGTATCTAGTAATTGTTCTACGTGTAGCTTCAATTTGTCGAGATGTAAGCCAAACTGGCTCTAGAGCTTGAAGACCATATTCTCCAAATACAATTGTATTACCCTTACTTGCTACACCACCCAATCTTCCTCTATGAGGTTTACGAAATTTTGTTCTTTTAGGACTAAGCATATTATAAATTTAGGCTAAGTGTTTCTATGTAATTTATTATGATTCTATGAGATTTGGTGTAACTCTAAGTTTAGGAGTTATTTCTCCATTAAATACCCAGACTTTTATACCCAAGACTCCGTATGTTGTTTGAGCCCGTTTAGTTGAATAATCAATATCTGCACGAAGTGTCTGTAACGGAACTCTGCCTTCCCTAACCCATTCACTACGTGCGATTTCAGCTCCGTTTAAACGGCCTGAAACCTGAACTTTAATTCCTTGTACATTTAGTCTTTGAGCTTTTTGGATTGCTTGTCTTGTAGCTCTGCGAAAAGCCACACGTTTTTCAAGTTGTTGAGCTATGAACTCGGCAATCAAGGAAGCATCTGAATCTGCTTTTGTTAATTCACTTACATTTATCCGTAACTGTTTAGAAGAATGTAAAGATTTGGAAAGTTCTTCTTTTAATTTTTCAATTCCAGATCCTGATTTTCCAACTATTATTCCTGGTCTGGATGTATGTATATTCAATTCTATTTGATCAGATTTTCTATGAATCTCAATTTTTGAGATTCCAGCACTTGATAAGGTAGACTCAATATGTTTTCTTATTTTGTAATCTTCTTCCAAACTAGAAGAATAGGTTTCTTTCAACTCAAACCATGAAGATCTATGCTGTTGAGTAATTCCTAGTCTAAATCCTAAAGGATGTGTTTTTTGTCCCATTAATTTACCTCTTTTAGATACAGATATTTTTCCGACTAATATTTATTATTTATGAATTTGCTAAACGAACTCTTATATGGCACGTAGGTTTTTGTATTTTATAACCTCGTCCTTGAGCTCTAGGTCTAAAACGTTTTAATATCGGACCTGGATCTGCACAGGCCTCGACAATAGATAGATTAGATTTTTTCAAACCTTCGTTATTTTCCGCATTTGAACCGGCAGATTGTAAAACTTGCAACACAGGTTTACATGCCGCATAAGGCATAAATTCTAGTATCATCACAGCTTCTTTATAAGACTTTCCTCTTATTTGATTTAAAACACGTCGGATTTTATTTGGGGCCATTCTGATATACTTGGCTATTGCTTTTGACATATTAGGTCCTCTCGTATATGATTATCTTTTTGCTTTTTTATCACTTTTTACATGAGATCTGAAATTACGTGTCGGAGAGAATTCTCCAAGCTTATGCCCAACCATCTGATCGTTCACATACACTGGGACATGTTGTTTGCCATTATATACAGCAATGGTATGACCAACCATGGAAGGTAAGATTGTAGAAGAGCGAGACCAGGTTTTTACGATATCTTTTTTTCCTGTACTGTTTAATAATTCTATTTTTTTTGACAGGGACGCATTGATAAAAGGGCCTTTAGATAGTGAACGGCTCATGATTTAATTAATAGGTAAAATGTGTCAATTTGGTTTATCCTTGGCAAACTTCTTACTTTCTTCCTCGGATTATATAAAAATCACTATATTTCGTTTTTGCTCTTGTTTTAACACCTAGCGCTGGTTTACCCCATGGTGTTACAGGTCTAGCTCGACCAATGGGAGATCTTCCTTCTCCACCACCGTGAGGGTGATCACATGGGTTCATTACAACACCCCGAACGGTTGGTCTAATCCCTAGCCATCTACTCCGACCTGCTTTTCCAGAGGTAATATTACTATGGTCTAAGTTTCCAACTTGGCCTATAGTTGCATAGCATTCTTTTCGTACCATTCTTACTTCACTAGATGGAAGTTTTAAAGTAACGAAACTCCCGTCTTTTGCTACAATCTGGGCAGAAGCACCTGCTGATCGAACGATCTGCCCTCCTCTACCAGGGATCAATTCTATATTATGTACATCTGTACCAAGAGGTATTGATTTAAGAGGTAAAGAATTTCCTATTTCTAATGGAGAATTCTCACCTGAAGATACAACATCTCCTACTGATAAGGATTTAGGATGGAGTATATATCTTTTTTCTCCGTCTCTGTAGTGTAGTAGAGCTATCCGTGAATTTCTGTTAGGATCATACTCAATTGTAGCAACTGTAGCATTGATATCCCGTTTATTCCGTTTGAAGTCTATAATTCGATATCTTTGTTTGTGACCTCCACCTTTATGCCTTGTAGTTATAACACCTCGATTATTCCTACCAGAGTTAGAAATTTTTTTTCTTAGTAGTGCTTTCTCAGGGTTTGAGGAAGTTATTTCTGAAAAGTCAGAAACAGATCTATTTCGTGTTCCAGCTGTATAAGGTCTATATATTCGTATTGGCATAGGAAGATTTTATTGCTGTAATGGTTTAGCTTTCTGAGAATAAATTTATAGAATTTCCACTATATAAAGTAATAATTGCTTTTTTATACGTAGACTTAGTGCCTGAAAATTTTCCAATTCTTCTTTGTCTGATTGGTAGATTGCATGTATTGATGGATTTGACTTTAACATCAAATAAAAATTCTATTGCAGTTTTTATGTCGGGTTTGCTTGCTTGTGGATTGACAGCAAAACTGTATTGATTTGACTCTAACAACTTAGTAGCTTTATCCGTTATGATAGGGTATTTAATATAATCAATTAATTTTTGTAAATCCATATTTTTTCTAGGTTAGTTTATATCAGATGAGAAATATTTCAATGCGTTTTCTGTAATTATTATTTCTTTTGATAGTAGTAAGTCTCGTAAATTTACATTAGTCGCACATGAAAGCTGAACATTAGGTAAATTTCTTACTGCTAATTTTAATTTTTCACTTGGTTTATCCGTTATGATAAGCAATTTTTTTTCTTGATTTAAAGATGTAATTTTATTTATACAGTTAGAAAAGTTTTTTGTTGATGTATTCTCTACATCCTGGAATGAGTTGTCGAGAACCTTTGTTTTAGAAGTGCTATTAAACAATAATGTTCGTAAAGCTAATTGTCTTTCTTTTGAGTTAATTTTTTTCTTGTAAGATCTAGGTTTTGGGCCAAAAGCAACTCCACCTCCTTTCCATAGGGGCGAATTACTTGAGCCTGAGCGAGCTCGGCCTGTTCCTTTTTGTTTCCAAGGTTTTTTACCACCACCTTTAACTTCGCTTCTTGTTTTGCAAGATGCTGTTCCTTGTCTTTTATTTAGATCTTGGATGATTAGAGATTTGTGAATTAAATACTTTGATGTGCAGTCATCTACTTTCAAAGATATGGATTTATCAGATAACCTGTTACCATTGAGATCTAGGATACTATATGGAAGTTCTTTTATTAGTGTCATTGCAAATAATATAATTATATGATTAAGATAGTTTTTTTATACTCAGAATATTACCAACTTTACCTGGGACTGCTCCTTTGATTACAAGTAAGTTGTTCTCAGGGTTAATTAATAAAACTTCAAGGTTTTTTATGGTTGCTTTTTTTCCGCCAAGTCGACCCGCCATCCGTTTACCTGGATACACTCTCCCCGGAGTTGTTCCCATACCAATTGAACCAGGCTCCCTATGATTTTTTGACCCATGAGTCATAGGACCTCGTGTGAAGTTGTGTCTTCGAACTGTACCCGCAAATCCTTTTCCTATTGTTTTACCCGTAATGGAAACTTTATCTCCTACAATAAATCTATCTACGCATATTTTTGTACCCAAAACTTCATTACTTGTAGTCGAATCTACTTTAAATTCTTTTAAGTATTTTAATGGTAAACTTATTTTTTTCAAATGGCCTAACCTAGGTTTGTTTAATAGATTAGTTCTAGTTTCAGAGTAACCGAGTTGAATTGCATTATATCCATCTATAGATGGAGTTTTTATTTGTGTTATTACACATGGTCCTGCTTTAATGATCGTAACTGGGATGGCCAGACCAGAGTCATCGAATATTTGTGTCATTCCTAGTTTTGTGCCTAGAATACCTATGTTCATAAAAATTTGTTAGTAAAAAGTTTTCTACAGATGACGAGTATGATACAAATTGTATATTTGTACACTAACATATCATACTAGTATTCACTTAAAACTCTTTCAATATATTTTAAAGTTCAATATATTTCTTTGCTTTTACACTTCGGAGGGTCGGTGTTTCCTACTTGCGTTCTTCGTTCAGAGATGAGAGTATAGAATTTATAAAAATTTTAAATTTTCAATTAGTATTATTCATATTTTATGGGAAAAGTTGTAGGCATAGATTTAGGAACAACGAATTCTGTAGTAGCTGTTATGGAGGGTGGAAAACCTACAGTTATACCTAATGCAGAAGGCTTTAGAACAACACCCTCTGTTATAGCATATACGAAAAATGGAGATAGACTTGTTGGTCAGATTGCAAAAAGACAAGCTGTTATCAATCCTGATAACACGTTTTATTCCGTAAAAAGATTTATTGGCAGAAAGTCTGAGGAAGTTTCTGAAGAGTTAAAACAAGTCTCTTATATTGTGAAAACAGATTCTCAAGGGAATATTAAGTTAGAGTGTCCTGCTCTTAAAAAAGATTTTGCCGCAGAAGAGATGTCAGCAGAAGTACTAAGAAAATTAGTTGATGATGCTAGTAAATACTTAGGAGAACAGGTTAAACAAGCTGTCATCACAGTTCCAGCGTATTTTAATGATTCACAAAGACAGGCGACGAAAGATTCTGGTAAAATTGCTGGGTTAGAAGTCCTTAGAATTATAAATGAGCCAACAGCTGCCTCGTTAGCTTATGGTTTGGATAAAAAAAATAATGAGACTATCTTAGTTTTCGATTTAGGTGGAGGAACATTCGATGTTTCTGTATTAGAGGTTGGGGATGGTGTTTTCGAGGTTCTTTCTACAGCAGGTGACACACATTTAGGTGGAGATGATTTTGATGATAAGGTTGTGAAGTGGCTTTTATCTGAGTTTAAATCTGAGAGCGGCATTGATTTAAAAAATGATCGCCAGGCTCTGCAGAGGTTAACAGAGGCTTCAGAGAAAGCCAAAGTCGATCTTTCGAGCTTAACACAAACTGAAATTAATTTACCTTTTATCACGGCGACAGATACGGGTCCTAAACATTTAGAAAGGCTCCTGACTAGAGCGAAATTTGAGGAGTTGTGTTCAACCTTAATAAGTAGAGCCAGAACTCCAGTAGATAATGCGTTAAAAGATGCAAAATTAGATTCGAGTAAAATAGATGAAGTTGTGTTGGTGGGAGGGTCGACAAGGATACCAGCAGTTAAAGAATTAGTTAAAAAAATCTTAGGTAAAGATCCCAATCAAACTGTAAATCCGGATGAGGTAGTTGCAGTGGGGGCAGCTGTACAAGCTGGTGTGTTAGCAGGAGAAGTAAAAGATATTTTATTGTTAGATGTAACACCTTTATCACTAGGTGTAGAGACTCTTGGAGGAGTTACGACTCGTATCATTGCTAGAAACACAACTATACCTACTAAAAAATCAGAAGTTTTCTCTACTGCCGTTGACAACCAGCCAAATGTAGAAATTCATGTTCTTCAGGGAGAAAGAGAATTTGCAAGAGATAATAAAAGTCTCGGAACATTTAGGTTAGATGGAATTTTACCTGCTCCTAGAGGTATTCCTCAAATTGAAGTAACTTTTGATATAGACGCTAATGGTATTTTATCTGTAACTGCAAAAGATAAAGGAAGTGGTAAGGAACAATCTATTACAATTACAGGAGCTTCAACTTTACCAACGGAAGAAGTTGATAGAATGGTGCGAGAATCAGAGCAGAGTGCTGCTACAGATAAGGAGAAAAGAGAGAAAATTGATTTAAAAAATCAAGCAGATTCACTGTGTTACCAGTCTGAAAGACAACTTGAGGAATTAAAAGAAAAGGTGGATACAGCAGACAAAGACAACATCATGAGTATGATCAATGATCTTAAATTGGCTATAAAAAATGATGACTATGAGAAGATTAAATCTTTGAGTAAAAATTTACAAGAGAACTTAATGTCCATTGGGAAAAAAGTATATTCCCAGACAAATTCTAGTTCACAAGAGTCAAAGTCGACAAATGATTCTGTAATTGATGCTGATTTTTCAGAAACAAAATAATCTTTTTGGTATCTAATGTAAGTATATAAGCTTTATATACTTACACTTTGATACATTTTCTTACCCAAACGACTCCTTCGCTTTATACATGACATTTGGAGTAATTGTTGCTATTTTGTGTTTTTTCGCAAAAGCTTCGGTATTTTTTTTCACTTTCTCTCGTACAAAACCTGGAATTTGTTTCAATTCTTCCCAAGCTTCATTAGACCATGTTTCAGCACTATTTTGAATTACTTTTGTATTATTTTTATCCGGTATATCGTGACCACCAAACAACTCCAGTAAATGGTCTTCCATTCCTAGGGTGAACGAATGATAGATTAAATCTGCAATTTGATTGGCTCCTTCGTATCCTATAAAAGGTCTGTAGCTAAGAGGAAAATCCTGTATATGACATGGAGAGGATATTATACCACAAGGAATTCCAAGTCTTTTGCCTATATGTTTTTCCATCTGAGTTCCAAATATAGCGGATGGATTACTTTTTATTATTAGATCTTTTACAAGTTGGTGGTCTTCGGTGATGATTATATTATCGCATAGGCCTTCTACTTGGTTTCTGAACCAACTTTCATCATGTTTACAATATGTTCCAGCCCATAGGACTTGGATTCCCATTTCGCGAGTTAAGATTTTTGTTATGCATGCTGAATGGGTTGCATCACCAAATACGATAGCTCTCTTTCCAGTTAAGTTTTGGCAGTCTATAGATTTTGAAAACCATGAAGAATTTGAAATGAATTTTGTTTGTGAATATATATAGGGTTCCACTGACAGATCGTAATTTTGATTTTTTAAGATAAATTGAATTTTTCTTATGAAATTTGCAGTCTCCATAACTCCTATCGGAGGAATTGATACATATGGTGTTCCAAATTCTCTGTTTAGGTATTCAGCTGTTTTTATACCAATCTCTCTGTATGGAACTATGTTTATCCATGCTTGGGGTAAACGTTTTATCTCATCTACATTTGTTTCATTTGGTATGCAGACATTAATATCAAGATTTAAATCTTTAAATAATTTAATTAATTCTGACAAATCATGTTGATTATGAAATCCCAGAGAACATGTTCCGATTATATTGACAGAAGGTCGGTCAGTTTTTTCTTCTTTTAATAGTTTATATTTTTTTGCTTTAGTTATATAAAACTCTATAATTTGCTCTAGAGTTCGGTCGGCAGCTTGTAACTCATTAATTCTATAATGATTAACATCCGCTAATAGTATATCGGCTTTAGATTCTAGCGAGGCTTTCACTACAAAATTTTGAAGATCTTCTTGTAAAATACTTGACGTACAGGTAGGGGTAATAACAATTAGATCTGGATGTTCTTCTATATCTTTTCTTACTATATTGTTGATAACTTTTTCTTGTGATCCTTTAGAAAGGACATGTCGATCTACGATGCTTGTTGTAATAGGTGTAAAATCGCGCTCACGTTCAAGCATTGATTTCATAACGTTGAAATAATCATCTCCTAAAGGTGCATGCATTATTGATACTACATTTTTAAATGAGCTTGCTACACGGAGTGTTCCGATATGAGCAGGTCCTGAGTACATCCAATAGGCAAGTTTCATGTTTGATCTCCAGTAATTTGGTTTTTAAACACAATAATTTTTATTATACTATTGTTTAGTCATCGAGATTTTAATTTGATCTTTTATTTTTATTTCTTGTTTATATTAATTATCGCTATCGTATATCGTATTGCCACGGTGGAGACCAATAGTATCTTTTTATCTAGGATAAAAAATGCTAAAAAATCTATACAAAACTCAGTATCTTATAGATTTTAAATCACTACCTACTTTCGAATAAAAAGTAGGTTGTATTACGTGTAATAAAACTTACGCTGCTACTTTCTGTCTAATAAAATCGACTGCCTGTTGCATATTAGAAATTTGCTCAGCTGTTTCATCTGGAATCTCAATATTGAATGCTTCTTCCATAGCCATTACAAGTTCCACAGTGTCTAGAGAATCAGCTCCCAGGTCGTTAGCGAAGTTTGCTTCTTTTGTTACTTGGCTTTTTTCTACACCTAGTTGTTCTGCAATAATACTTTGTACTTTATTAAATATTTCTTGTTCGGTCATGAAACCTCGTATAGGCTATTTATTTTGAATAAGTTTATTACACAATTTTGTAATATTCAATTTTTACAAATACTATTACAATGTAATGAAAGTTTTTTGTAATTGGACTTCTATTGTGTTAAGAATGTTTACATTACACTATCTAGAATACTTCGAAAGATTCTTTAATAATGCTATTATAGAATTAACAAAATAAAAACTTACTTAACTTATAACTTTATTTAAACTTAAGGAATAAGTCATAACATTTAGGTGAGAGTTTTTAGTTTCTTGTCTCAGAAGAGGAGAACTTCAATGACAATTAGCTCAACAGAGCAAGAGGCAAAAAAAGTTTCGATCGTAGTAGATAGAAATCCAGTTCCTACATCATTTGAAAAATGGTCTCAGCCTGGTCATTTCTCTCGAACATTAGCTAAAGGACCAAAAACTACTACTTGGATTTGGAACTTGCACGCTGATGCACATGATTTTGATAGTCATACTAGTTCGTTAGAAGATATATCGCGTAAAATTTTTAGTGCTCATTTTGGACAATTATCTGTTATATTTTTATGGCTAAGTGGAATGTATTTTCATGGAGCTAGATTTTCTAACTACTCGGCATGGTTAAGTAACCCCACAGCAGTTAAACCTAGTGCTCAAGTTGTATGGCCAATTGTTGGTCAAGAGATCTTAAACGGTGATGTTGGTGGTGGTTTCCAAGGTGTACAAGTTACCTCAGGATTTTTTCAGATTTGGAGAGCTTCAGGTATTACCAATGAAGTGGAATTGTATTGGTCGGCAGTAGCCGGTCTTATCATGTCTGGTTTAATGATTTTTGCTGGTTGGTTTCATTACCATAAAGCGGCTCCTAAATTAGAATGGTTCCAAAATGCTGAGTCTATGTTGAATCACCATTTGTCAGGTTTATTAGGACTAGGATGCTTATCTTGGGCGGGTCATCAGATACATGTGTCACTTCCTATTAATAAACTTCTTGATGCAGGCGTGGCACCTCAAGAGATTCCTCTTCCGCACGAGTTTGTGGTTAATAGAGATTTAATCGCTCAACTTTATCCTAGCTTTGGTAAAGGTTTAGTTCCATTCTTTACATTAAACTGGTCTGAGTATTCAGACTTTTTAACATTCAAAGGTGGTTTAAATCCAGTTACCGGAGGACTATGGTTAAGTGACACGGCTCACCATCACCTTGCTTTAGCAGTACTATTCATTGTTGCAGGTCACATGTATAGAACAAACTGGGGTATAGGACATAGCATGAAAGAACTTTTAGAAGCACATAAAGGTCCGTTTACAGGCGAAGGTCATAAAGGATTATATGAAATATTAATAAGTTCATGGCATGCTCAACTAGCTATAAATTTAGCTATGATGGGTTCTCTTAGTATTATTGTAGCCCATCACATGTATGCTATGCCTCCATATCCATACATTGCAACAGATTATCCAACGCAACTTTCTATTTTTACGCACCATATGTGGATAGGAGGATTCTGTATAGCTGGAGCAGCTGCACACGCAGGAATATTTATGGTAAGAGATTACAACCCAGCACAAAATTACAATAACTTATTAGACAGAGTTATTAGACACAGGGATGCGATTATCTCTCATTTGAATTGGGTTTGTATATTTTTAGGTTTCCATAGTTTCGGATTATACATTCATAACGATACTATGAGAGCTTTGGGTCGAACACAAGATATGTTCTCTGACACTGCTATTCAGTTAAAACCTGTCTTTGCTCAGTGGGTTCAAAATATACACACTTTGGCCCCGGGTAATACCACTCCTAATGCTTTATCTACAGCTAGTTATGCTTTTGGAGGTGACATTGTTGCAGTCGGAAATAAAGTAGCAATGATGCCTATTAGCTTAGGAACTGCAGATTTTATGGTACACCATATACACGCATTTACTATTCACGTTACTGTATTAATTCTTCTTAAAGGTGTACTTTTCTCTCGAAACTCTCGTTTAATACCGGATAAAGCGAACTTAGGTTTCAGATTCCCTTGTGACGGACCTGGTCGTGGTGGTACATGCCAAAGTTCTGCTTGGGACTCGGTATTCTTGGGGCTTTTCTGGATGTACAATTGTATATCTGTTGTGATTTTCCATTTTAGTTGGAAGATGCAATCTGATGTTTGGGGTACTGTGGGAGCTAATGGAGAAGTGACACACATTACAGGCGGTAATTTTGCACAAAGTGCGATAACAATCAATGGATGGTTACGAGACTTCCTTTGGGCTCAGGCATCGCAGGTTATTCAGTCTTACGGATCTGCTTTATCTGCTTATGGATTAATCTTCTTAGGCGCACACTTTATTTGGGCGTTTAGCTTGATGTTCCTTTTCAGTGGTCGTGGATATTGGCAAGAGCTTATTGAATCTGTTGTTTGGGCTCATAACAAACTACACTTAGCTCCAGCTATTCAGCCAAGAGCGTTGAGTATCACACAAGGTCGTGCCGTAGGTCTTGCACATTACCTTTTAGGAGGTATCGGTACAACTTGGGCATTTTTCCTAGCTCGAATTATTTCTGTAGGATAATAGCAATTAGTATTTAAGGGAGAATTATGGTAACAAAGTTTCCTAAATTTAGTCAGGCCCTTGCTCAAGATCCTGCTACTAGAAGGATTTGGTATGGGTTAGCGACAGCTCATGATTTTGAAAGTCATGATGGTATGACAGAAGAAAATCTTTATCAAAAGATTTTTGCATCTCATTTTGGACATTTAGCAATAATATTTTTATGGACATCCGGTAATCTTTTCCATGTTGCATGGCAAGGAAATTTTGAACAATGGGTTCTAAATCCGTTGAAAGTTAAGCCTATTGCTCACGCAATTTGGGATCCTCATTTTGGGCAACCCGCAGTTAAAGCCTTTACTAAAGGTGGTGTTTCATATCCTGTAAACATATCCACGTCTGGAGTATATCATTGGTGGTATACAGTTGGTATGAGAAACAATAATGATCTTTATGCCGGATCAGTTTTTCTACTATTCTTATCTGCTGTGTTGTTATTTGCAGGGTGGCTTCATTTACAACCGAAATTTAAGCCGGGTCTATCTTGGTTTAAAAATAATGAATCCAGATTAAATCACCATTTGTCTGGATTATTTGGGTTTAGTTCAGTAGCTTGGTCAGGGCATCTTGTTCATGTTGCTATTCCAGAATCTAGAGGGCAGCATGTTGGATGGGATAACTTTACGAGAATTATACCTCATCCTGCTGGTTTGACACCATTTTTTACAGGTAATTGGAGTGCTTATGCAGCTTCTCCAGATACGAATAACCATATTTTTGGTACGAGTGATGGAGCAGGAACTGCGATTTTAACATTTGTTGGTGGATTCCATCCTCAAACTCAAGCGCTTTGGTTATCAGATATTGCACATCATCACCTAGCTATTGGGGTTATGTTTATCTTTGCAGGGCATATGTATCGTACAAACTGGGGAATTGGGCATAGTCTAAAAGAAATTTTAGATGCTCACAGACCACCTGGAGGAAGACTTGGTGCTGGACATAAAGGGTTATTTGAGACCTTAACAAACTCTTTACACTTCCAGTTAGGTTTAGCATTAGCATCTTTGGGAGTAATAACATCGTTAGTTGCACAACACATGTACTCTTTACCATCTTATGCTTTTATTGCAAAAGATTATGTAACACAAGCAGCTCTTTATACACATCACCAGTATATAGCAGGTTTCTTGATGGTTGGAGCATTTGCACATGGTGCTATCTTCTTTGTTCGTGATTATGATCCTGAACAAAATAAAAATAATGTTTTGGCTCGAATTTTAGATCATAAAGAAGCTATAATTTCTCATCTAAGCTGGGTTTCTTTATTCTTAGGATTCCATACTTTAGGTTTATATGTGCATAATGACGTCGTTGTAGCTTTTGGTCAACCTGAGAAACAGATTCTAGTTGAACCTGTATTTGCACAATGGATACAAGCATCTTCAGGAAAAGCTCTGTACGGATTTGATGTTTTATTATCTTCTTCTGGAAGTTTGGCTTCCAATGCTAGTACTAATATCTGGTTACCTGGTTGGTTAAGTGCAATTAATGATAGTAAAAACTCATTGTTCCTACCAATTGGACCTGGTGACTTCTTAGTACATCATGCTATCGCATTAGCACTTCACACAACTACATTAATTTTAGTAAAAGGAGCTCTAGATGCTAGAGGTTCAAAATTAATGCCAGATAAAAAAGATTTCGGGTACAGTTTCCCTTGTGATGGTCCAGGTAGAGGAGGTACATGTGATATTTCTGCTTGGGACGCTTTTTATCTATCCATGTTTTGGATGTTAAATACAATTGGTTGGGTGACTTTCTATTGGCATTGGAAACATGTGACAATATGGCAAGGAAACCCAGGTCAGTTTAATGAATCTTCAACTTATATTATGGGTTGGTTACGTGATTATCTATGGTTAAACTCTTCACCTCTTATTAATGGATATAACCCTTATGGAATGAATAGTTTATCTGTATGGGCTTGGATGTTCCTGTTTGGTCATTTAATATGGGCAACAGGATTTATGTTCCTTATTTCATGGAGAGGTTATTGGCAAGAACTTATTGAGACTCTTGTGTGGGCTCATGAAAGAACGCCTTTAGCTAATCTTGTTAGATGGAAAGATAAGCCAGTAGCGTTGTCAATTGTTCAAGCGAGGCTTGTGGGATTAGTCCATTTTACAGTTGGTTATATATTCACGTACGCTGCATTTGTTATAGCATCTACAACAGGCAAGTTTGGATAATATATATTTTTTAAAGTAGTAACTATGTAAATAGTTACTACCTTATATTTTTGGTATTATTGAAAATAATTTTCAATTTTTGATTATATCTTATTATAATCTGGTATCCTAAACTTCAGTTTTATTGAAATCACTTTAAAAGAATATGGCAAAAAAGAATATGATTGAGCGCGAAAAGAAGCGCCAGAGATTAGTCATTAAATACAGTAAAAAAAGAATAGATATTAAAGATGCTATAAAAAACACGTCATCATTTCAGGAGAAGTTTGAACTTTATAGTAAGTTCCAAACATTGCCTAGAAATTCTTTCCCATCTAGACTTAGAAATAGATGTTGGATGACGGGTCGTAGCAGAGGCTATTATCGATATTTTGGTGTATCGCGTCATGTCTTGAGGGAAATGGCTCATAATTGCCTTTTACCTGGCTTAGTAAAATCAAGTTGGTAAAAAAAAGTAGCAACCCAACAAGTTGGGTTGCTACTTTTTTTTTTACAAATTTGTAAATGCTAGTTATAAACCAAATTGGTTTCCTCGTCTATACTGAAGGTAAGCTGCTACAAATAAACCTGCTAAAGTTACAGGAATTAATCCAAGTACTATTCCAAATAATAAGGGTTCTATCATTTTATTATCTATGCAATAAATTTGTATTGAAGTAAACTAGGCGTATACTTCTTTGGCATATAGTAAAAATATTAAGTTTTCACTATAGTTTTTTATTAGGCAATTATTTGCTTTAGTAAAGTAAAAAAGTTTGAAGATAGTTTTACTTATATCTTTCTTGTTTATCTAAATCCAACTGCTGCTTGCCAAACAAAAGCTAGAAGAAGAAAAAATACAGGTATTACCGGAGCTACATCTATTATAGGTTTAAAGATAGCGTAAGCTTCTGGTAGTTTAGCTAAGAATAAGATTTCTGTCATATTTTGTGACCTCTCTGCTTGGAAAAGTATAATTTGTAAAGACTGAACAAAAAATTACCAATACGATCTAGATTTTTTATTCATCTATTATATAGTTTACAATATACCTTAATTTAAGGGTAATTAAGTAGATAGAATAATTTTTAAAATTTACTTTGGTCGATTGTTTTTTAAGTTCTATTTTATTTATGAAATAATCATCATAAATATACAATGATAGTATAACATGTAAGAGAATAATCTTTTTCTAAAGATTCTTGTATCGTACAGGTTAATTTAAAGAATAAAGATTTCTTTGAAATGTGAATTTTATTTCTGAGGAAAGAGTATATGGTAGTTATTTTACAATTGCTTGTTAGTGTCTTGATACTTTTGTCTTTTGCTCTTGTAGTAGGTGTACCAGTTATCTTAGTTTCACCTGGAGAGTGGGAAAAGTCTAAAGGGTTAGTTTATACTGGAGCAGGTTTATGGTTTGGATTAGTTGTCGTAACTGCAGCTTTTAACTCATTTATTATTTAAACATAATGTTTAATATTAGATTAGATTTACATTTCGTATATAGATCTAGTCTAATTTAAATTTTTGAATTGTGTCAAATCTTAATTGACAAACGATTCGTTTATATATGATAATATTATCATATCCTTAGATTATACATCTAATGCGGGTGTAGCTCAGTGGTAGAGCGCAACCTTGCCAAGGTTGATGTCGCGCGTTCGAATCGCGTCACCCGCTTTCATATCTATTTATTTTTGGAATTCAAGTACGGTTACAGTGGTAGATATCGATTTCTATTAGTCATAGGAGAGAGTGGGATTCGAACCCACGGAAACCGCAAAGTCTCTTCTGATTTCAAATCAGACGCATTCGACCAACTCTGCCACCTCTCCAAATAAACCACTATAATATAGTATAGCATGTATTATTTATATTATAGCGGAAATATTATTAGTTTATACTTTTAGTCGTAAATTTTACCTGTGCGGGATTTAAATTTTTTCCTATGGAATGAGAAACATTACCAACCCCAACCCGTCCTGCGTTAACTTTTTCTGGGAATACTCCATCTTTCGGATGTAGGTATTGTACTTCTCCACTTGGGAATATGCGATAAATTTTGTAATCTGTTATTTTGAATGATATTTTAATTTGCGTCGCTAGGGCTAAGCACTGCTCTTTACGGGCTAGGTATAAAAGATTTTCACCTTTTCTCATGATAGCTGCACCTCCAGTAGGCATTTCAAATACTTGCTCTTTTGGGCTTGTCCAAGTAATTGCATATTTTTCTTCTGTCTCAGCTGCTCGTAACCATCCTCCTGTACTCCCTTCAAATGTTGGAGATGGAATTTGTAAATTTAATGTTTCACTCATATTTTGTAATTTAGTATCTACAATATCTAATATACCATTTTTTTATTTTTTTTGAAGCATTCTCTTATTATAGAATTTATAGCGGGGAATGGATTTGAACCATTGGCCTTCGGGTTATGAGCCCGACGAGCTACCAGACTGCTCTACCCCGCGTGTGAAATTTATTATAGCATGAAATTTTTTTACACGTAAGTTTTTAATTAAGTATATCGATAAATAAACTTATTCCAAAGGTCGACACAAGACTATATAGGACTATTTTTAACCTTCTAATCTTTGGCTCAAGCTCATATCTTCCGATCAATCTATCTTGTAGAAGGATTTCTTTTGATTTAACCCAAGTTTGTCCATCATACCAACCTGATTCTTCATATGAAATGGTGGACGTCATTAGACGATCATATACATATATGCATGCTAAATAAGATTGTAAAAGATACATTACTGACAATAATGAAGTCCACAGAAAAAGTTCTGATAAAAGCTTTAAGGTTAGAGTGAGTAAAGTTTCTTTGCTATAAATATTGAAAATTATTGCATAAGATATTACATAATTAATTATGAGTGGTTTCATAAGAGAATTAAAAAAATCTCTTGAGTTTTGAAAAATCCAGTTAAATTTGAAAGAGTTTTTTATACAATTATATTCATTTGAAGGTCTCTGGTTGCATGGTACGGGACATATTTGCACTGAAGTCATATCTATTAGATTAGTTTATTAGATGATGAGATGATTATAGCGAGTGTAAAAAATGTACATGTTAAGAACCATGTAATTTTGTTTATATTTTCTTCAGCTGTTCTTGTAACTCCGAACATCTGATTTTGACCTCCTAGCCCTTGTGATTTAGGATTATGCAAGATAATAAAAAGAATGAGTAATATTGAAGATATAATCCAGAGATTGTGTAGCATACGATATAAGAATAAATTAAAATTTGTGAAGGAATTTGAGAATTCCTTCAGAGTCTGTTTATTCGCCTTGTAGTTTTAATAGGGCAAAGCCTAGAGCCAGACCTATTAAAGTGATAGTGAAGCTAATAGATGCTGCTGATATTATTTCATTTCCCATGTGTTCTCCTCAAGAATATGTTTTAGTAATTTTATAATTTAGAAACCATTTCGACCCCATACAACAAGAGCCAGTGAGAATGTGAACATTACCATTAAAGAAGACCAACCTAAGCTTATTATATCCATAACTGAGTTTTTTTTAGTAGCGAGTATACGTTTGTTATGTGGCAGAAAAAACCAATGTGACTACAGTAACATTATACTATAGAAAATTTGTTTTATTGAGCTGAGGTCTAGTCATTTTATTTAAGTTTTTTATTTTCTTGGTTGGAGATTTAGCTTTTTATCATTGAAATTCGTTTCTCGAGATTTTTTCTTACGTAGATTTTTAGTTAGATTATCAATATTCATTTCAATTTGTAACAAAAATTACTCTAAAACATTATTCTATAAATAAAAACATTATACAAAAATTACACATGACAGGTAATCTAGCAACTCAATTACGTGAAGGGACGAGTAAATCCCATAGTATGGCGGAGAATGTAAGTTTTGTGAAATCTTTTTTAGGCGGAGTCGTAGATAAAGAGTCTTATCGAAAGTTAGTTTCTAATCTATATTTTGTTTATTCTGCTATGGAAGAAGCTATGGAAAGGAATAAGAACAATCCTCTTATTTCACCTATTTATTTTAGAGAATTAAACCGACGCAAGAGTTTAGAAAAAGATCTGGAATACTTTTATGGTGAGAATTGGAGAAGTTCTATTTCTATTTCTCAGGCAACCCAGCTGTATGTGGATCGGATAGTTATGATTAGCTCAGATAGACCGGAGTTATTAGTAGCTCATGCTTATACTAGATATTTAGGAGATCTATCGGGAGGGCAGATTTTGAAAAAAATCGCGCAGCGAGCTATGAATTTGTCTGAAGGTAAAGGTTTGTCTTTTTATGAGTTTGATGAAGTTGAGGATGAGCAAGAATTTAAACAAAATTATAAAAAGGCGCTAGATTCTTTAGGGTTAGATCTACAGTTAGCGGATCAAGTTGTAGCAGAGGCAAATTTGTCATTTACTATGAACATGAAAATGTTTCAGGAGTTGGACACTAATTTTACAAAAGTGTTAATGAAATTGATTATAAATTTCTTTTCTTCAATATTTCCTGTAGCTAAAACTAATTAGCATTATGCAACCCTGCAAAGAGTGTAGAAAAATCTCCTGGGTTTATTTACATCCTTTGCAGTAGGTAATATGATTAATATTACTAAGATGCAAAAGTAACTAACATTTGATTTATGTACAAATTAAAAACAAGACATTCAGCTAAAAAAAGATTTCGTAAAACAGTAACAGGTAAATTTATTAGAAGACGAGCATTTAAAGGCCATCTTTTGGAAAAAAAATCATCTAAACGGAAAAAAAACCTTTCTCGTCTTATGGTGGTTTCGTTTGGGGATTCTATAGCTTTACGAAGTATGCTTCCGTATCTTTAAAATTTCTAGTAAGCAAGTAAAAATAATATGGTAAGAGTAAAAAGAGGTAATGTCGCTAGAAATCGGCGAAATAAGATTTTAAAAATCGCTAAGGGTTTTAGAGGAACACATTCAAAGCTTTTTCGAATGGCTAATCAACAAGTTATGAAAGCGCTTCGTTATGCATATGTGGGTAGGAAAAGAAGAAAGCGGGAGTTTCGTAGCTTGTGGATTGTAAGAATCAATGCTTATGTTAGAGAAAAAGGTATGACATATAGTTCTTTTATAAGAAAGTTAAAAGATTCTAAAGTGGGAATTAACAGAAAAATGTTAGCACAAATTGCTGTTTTAGATAATAAGTGTTTTGATGAGGTTATAAACGTTTTGGCTAAAGATTAAAGCAAAACAAAAAACATGTGTAAAAAAAATTTTTTACACATGCTTTTCTAGAAGTTCATCTCTGCTAGTTGTACTTTCTCGAATTGTTTTTTCTTAAGAACTAATAAAATTTGAGCTAGTATTATTGTAAAAAAGAATGCAATCATCCCTTTTACTCTAGCTGGACTTTGAAGTACTATTTCAGTTTCAGTCTGACCAAACCCCCCTACGTTAGGATCTATTGTTAAAGGTTGGTCTGCACCTAGAGATTGGCCTTCTTTAACTAGAAGATCAGGTCCAGCTGGTATCGAAACTACAATACTATCACTTCGTTTAGATTTTATTGTAACATCGTAGCCTCCTTGGCTCAGTTTATCTATTTTTGTGATTTGTCCTTCAGTTGGTGAAGTGTAGAGTGTATTGTTAGTTTTAGTCCCAGTCGGATTTACTTGGCCTCTTCCTCGGTTAGCCCCTACGTAAATAGGGTATTTTATAAAATGAACGTTTTTGTTTTCCGCTGGGTTAGGCGATAATATAGGGAAAACTACTTTTTGATGTTTATCTCCTGGAATAGGACCTACAACTAAAATATTCGGTTTTGAAGCACTGTACGTAGAGATTGTTACATCTTTTGTTTCTTCTTTTATTTTCGCTGAAACTCTATCTTTTGGAGCTAATGTAAAACCTTCAGGTAATATTAAAACTGCTCCTACGTTCAAAGAGCCCTTTGATCCGTCTCCAGTAACTTGTTTAACTGATAAATCATAAGGTATACTCACCTCTGCTTCAAATACAGTATCCGGTAAAACTCCTTGAGGTACTTCGATCTCAACAGGTTTTTGGGCTAAGTGACAGTTCGCACACACAATTCTCCCTGTTGCCTCTCGAGGATTTTCGTAGGCTTGTTGAGCAAATATAGGAAAAGCGTTTGACAGATTAGGTATAGCTGTTATCAGTAATATCACTATAAATAGTGATTTTTGTTTTGCACTTTTGATTAGATTAGATAGATAGTTATTTTTCATTAGTCTCCAAACTGTTTCGTAAAATACATAATTTGTGTCAACAGGTAGTTTTGTAAATAATAAAACTAACTTGTTGAGACTAGGTAGCAAATCACTTTTAAACATTAATTTAATTTAGATTACGTTAGTGTTTTATAGTAATTTACAGCAAGTCTTATCCTACCATTAGAATGATTTAAAGTTTTCTCATTTTTATGTAGTTATATTTTTATAAGACTAGTAGCTCTATTATCATAACTTAAAAATTAGTCTTATAATCAATATTTCTTCTACTTTTTTCTACAAGAAGTACTATTCCTGCACCTGAGAAGTAGAGAACAATTACTATGGATGACATTAAAATTTGAGTTAAGGGATCCACAGATGGGGTTAAAATAGCCCCCACGATGGTTGATGCTAATATCACATATCGCCACGCAGTAATCATGGTTTCTCCCGAGATTATTCGGAATAAACCCAGCATAACTTGTATGACTGGTAGTTGAAATGCTAATCCTGTGCTGAACAGAAGTATAAGAATAAATTCAAAGTATTGTTCAAAAGACCAGAATGGTTCTACAACCTCTGATCCATAATTTATAAAGAAGTTTAGAGCTGCAGGGACAAGTATAAAGTATCCAAAAAGTAAACCAAGTATAAAAAGGCTAATTGCCCCTAGTATTATTGGAATAACAGTTTTGCGCTCATTTTTTGTCATTCCAGGTAATACAAATAAAATAATTTGGTATATGAGGAACGGACTACTTATTAGCAATCCTGTGTATGCAGCTACTTTGATTGATGCAAAAAAATATTCTCCAGGAGCGAACTGGAGAAATTTGATTCCAAGAGCTGGTTCTTGGAGTATTTTTACGATACTTTTTACACTGAAAACTGATAGCAGAATAGCTGTTAAAACTGTAGATACAGACCAGAATGCTCTTTGACGCAACTCTTCAAGATGATCTGATAATGACATCTCAGCATCATTTTGTCTAATATCTAAACTATACGGGATTAACGGGTTTTTTGCTTTTTTTATGTCCATTGTCCAGTTTGAAGGATTAATAACTGATATTACAGGTATATATTTTTATACCCGTAATATTTTTACATTGTAGAAGCTTGTACACGAGCTCGAGCTTTACGCAAGCTTTGAGTCGCTTCTATTTTTTCTTTGCTTGTTTGAGCATCATTAAACCGGATTGTCATTTCTTCTAAGTTTTTTTGAGCTTCATCTGAATTGATTTTAGATCCTTCTTCAGCTCCATTAACGAGAATCGTTAGTTCATCGTTTTCAACTTCAGCAAATCCTCCCATTAGAACAATAGGAATCCAGTCTTTTTCGATTCGTACTCGCATTACTCCGATATCTAATGCAGTTAAGAGAGGTGCGTGACCTTTTAAAATACCAAGTTGACCTGTGCTGCTTGGTAATATAACTTCTTCTGCATTTGCGTCCCAGACATTACGATCCGGTGCTATTATGCTAACATGTAAAGACATTTTTTATTTACCCCTTCAAGCTTTTTGCTTTATTAATTGCTTCATCTATATTCCCTACAAGATAGAAAGCTTGTTCTGGTAGTTCATCCATTTCACCTTTCAGGATCATATTAAATCCTTTTATACTGTCTGCTAGAGACACGTACTTACCTGGAGAACCCGTGAATACTTCCGCAACAAAGAATGGTTGAGACAAGAAACGCTCAATTTTTCTAGCACGAGCAACAGTTAATCTGTCTTCTTCAGATAGTTCATCTAAACCTAAAATAGCAATAATATCTTGAAGTTCTTTATATCTTTGTAGAGTTTGTTTTACCGCTTGAGCTGTTGAATAGTGTTCTTTTCCAACGATATCTACTTGTAACATTGTGGATGTGGAATCTAATGGGTCAACAGCAGGATAGATCCCCTTAGCTGCCAGGTTTCTAGAAAGAACTGTCGTTGCATCCAAGTGAGAAAATGTTGTTGCTGGAGCAGGGTCAGTTAAATCATCCGCTGGTACATACACAGCTTGGATTGATGTAATTGATCCTTCTGTCGTAGAGGTAATTCTTTCTTGAAGTGCTCCCATTTCTGTTGCAAGAGTAGGTTGATAACCTACTGCAGAAGGCATACGACCTAATAATGCAGATACCTCTGAACCTGCTTGTACGAATCTGAAAATATTATCAATAAACAGTAAAACGTCTTGTTTATTAACATCTCTGAAGTATTCAGCCATAGTTAGAGCTGTTAAACCAACTCTCATACGGGCTCCTGGTGGTTCATTCATTTGACCATACACAAGAGCAACTTTAGATTCCCCTAAATTCTCTTCATTGATAACTTTGGATTCTTTCATTTCCATGTAAAGGTCATTTCCTTCACGAGTTCTTTCACCTACTCCACCAAATACAGATACACCACCGTGTGCTTTGGCGATATTGTTTATAAGTTCCATAATTAGAACAGTTTTTCCTACACCTGCACCACCAAACAATCCAATTTTACCCCCACGTCTGTATGGAGCAAGTAGATCTACAACTTTAATCCCTGTTTCGAATATGGAAGGTTTTGTTTCCAACTCAGTAAAAGAAGGAGATGATCTGTGTATAGGTAATGTTTTATCAATTTTAAGGTCACCCATATTATCTACAGCTTGACCTAGAACGTTAAAAATACGGCCTAAAGTTGGTTTTCCAACAGGAACATTTATCGCATTTCCAGTATCTGAAACGGACATCCCTCTTTTTAATCCGTCTGTAGATGTCATAGAAACAGCTCTAACTCGATTATTCCCCAATAGTTGTTGAACTTCACATGTTACAGCGGATTCGCCTTCACCAATAATTATCGCGTTATAAATTTTAGGAAGTTTTCCATTAGGAAATTCAGCATCCACTACGGGACCAATGATTTGAGTTATAAAACCAGTACTTGTTGCAGTTTTAACCATATTACTTTTAATCTCTCCAATAAGAATATAAATAATTGTTTCGTAGTAAGTTTCTATCTTATGATACTTAATCTGTAAAAATTAAAATGAGAGAATTTTTATTCTTGACAAACTTAATAGACTTTTATTTTGAAGCATAGATTAGGATTACTAGAATGTTTTTTCTCATAACCTTTTCGTTTGAATCACTTAAAAACTTTTACAGCTTAGTATAGATTATCAGAAGACATTCGTCCAGTTGTTTTAAGCCAGTTTTGGGCTTCTATATAATTGTTTGGAGCAAGACGGATTGCTTGTTTCCAGTATTCAGCTGCTTTATCAAACATTGCTCTAGCCGTCTCAAGATCTTTTCTCTCTGAAGCTTTGACTCCTTGATAATGATATATAACTGCAATATTGTTCATTGCTGGGGGAAGTCGAGAATTTAAGTCAAGAGCTTGATGATAGTATTCTAAAGCTTTAACATACTCTCCATTACTTGCATATATTAATCCTATGTTGTACAGGATATAACTCCGATCATAAGGATCATCCTCTAATCGTAGAGCTTCATAGTAATTTTCTAATGCTTCCGCATACTCACCCTCAGATTGGGCTGACATACCATCTCTATAGTATGAGAATGCTTCTTTTTCTTGTCGACTTGCAGGTAATATCTTTAACACCAGGTCGGCGAGAACTGTAAATGTTTTATCAATGAAATTATCATTTTTTTGAAATCTAGGCATTATGTATTTGGAAGTTAGCTATTTTCATATAGATTTATCTTACTTTTTTTTGAGAAAGATAACGAGATTTATAAGAACTTTGTGCATTCTTAAAGAAATTCTTTTGTATAATAGAGAAAAGTATTTCAGGTTTCATGACAGTTTTTTTTTAAAGATTCTAAAGTCGATTTACTTTTTTAGACGACACCTAGATATTTTTATTCTAGAAGGCTTGTGTATTTTTACATAAAAATAATATAAAAAGTGTTGTACATGATTAAATCATTGTTTTATATAAGTACATACCTACACGGGGTTATATTCAAAATTCAATACTACTAAAAAGTACTACAGAAATTGGTAATTGATTCGTTTATTTAGGAGGGAGACTTTGATTACAAAAAATTATCGAGTTTTTATACATTTTCGGGATTATTTTCATCCTCTACGAGGAAGTTTATCTTTAACTTCTAATTCTACATGTTTAAGGCATCGTAATTTCGGATGTCTGTCTATGTTATTTACATCCAAGAGTGATGTAGATGATATGCTTATCTTGTCTAATCCTTTGACTTTAATTCCTGCAAGGAATCTAAGAGAATCTTCACTTTTGCCATCACTAGAGGATTCTAATCACTCTAGTTTAATAGATCTAAGTTTGAGGCCTCTTTTAAAAATAGATAAAAAAGTTAAGAAAAATGACAAAGATGAAGACAGAGAGGTTGAGAAGTTAAAACTCAAAGTAAAGAAAAAAGTTAGGTCAAAAGTAAGCTTTGAAGAAGATTATGATTCTGTAAATGAATTATTTGAAAGTTCAGAAATTTCATTGGCCTCAGAGCTGCTTCCGTTAGCTAGACCTACAAAACCTACTGTGCTTGGACCTATCAGTCCTTCGAATACAAAACAAAAATCGGCTATCACTTACAAGAAAAAAGGGTCTGCTTCGGTCCAGAAAAAAACAAGTACGCTGGCTCTGGAGATACAAAAACCAGAAAAAGTTTCCTTAAAAGTACCTTTAACTGTGCAAGGATTATCAGATCTTTTTAAAGTTCCAACTACTGAAATTATAAAATCTCTTTTTCTGAAAGGTATTCCAGTAACTGTAAATCAACTCTTAGATCTATCAGTTAGTCAAAAGTTGGCAGAAGAATTTGATATCATCATTGAAAATGACACTGAGCTAACTTCAAGTGATTCAAAACATGATAACAATAAAATCATTAAAGGCTCAGAAATAAGAGCTCCAATTGTTACAATTATGGGTCATGTAGATCACGGAAAAACAACACTATTAGATAAAATTCGTAAAACTCAAGTTGCTCAAAAAGAAGCTGGTGGCATTACACAAAGAATAGGGGCATATGAAGTTACAATTAATTCTATCAAGGACACTAGAAGAATAATTTTTTTAGATACGCCTGGTCATGAAGCTTTCTCTGGAATGAGATCACGAGGAGTTTCTATTACAGATATTGTCATTTTAGTGGTTGCAGCCGATGATGGGGTAAAACCGCAAACAATTGAAGCTATTAAGTGTGCTCAGTTTTATAATGTCCCAATTATAGTAGCGATAAATAAAATAGATAAAGAAAATGCTAATATTGAAGGAATTAAGCGTGAATTGAGTCAATTTGGATTGATTGCTGAAGATTGGGGTGGCGATACTTTGATGGTTCCGATAAGTGCAATCCAAGAAACAAATATTGATAGTCTATTGGAAATGATTATTTTACTATCAGAGGTTTTAAATCTGAAAGCAGACTCTCATGTTTCAGCAGAAAGTACCATTTTGGAGTCTCATTTAGACCGTTCTAAAGGTCCTGTAGCATCTATTCTTATCCAGAATGGTACTCTTAGAGTTGGAGATAATGTAGTTTTCAGTACTAATCTTGGAAAGGTTAGAGGTATGATGAATAGTCGTTCAGAGAATATTAAAGAAGCTGGACCTTCTTCACCTGTTATTATATGGGGATTGCCTACTGTTCCTTTAGTAGGAGAAAAATTATTCTCTTTCAAAGATGAGAGAGAGGCAAAAACTTTTGTCACTTCTGTGAAAACCTCCACACAATCGAATACTCCCATATTGCAATCCTTCGCAGATTCTCAGCTTATTTCCAGTTTAGAAGTTAGAAAAAAACTAAATTTAATTATTAAAACAGATAGTCAAGGTTCTATTGAGGCTATTAATTCTATTTTATCTAAAATAGATACTTTGGATATAGAGCTCCGTGTACTGTATTCTTCAACAGGTGAAGTTACTGAAACCGACATAGAATTTGCATCTACAAGTAACGCTATTATTTTGGCATTTAACACTACAGCTGCTAGTGGGGCTAAAAAATTAGCAAAAGGATCTTCTGTATCCATAAAAGAATTTGATGTAGTGTATGATTTATTTGATTATGTTCAAACAGTAATCGATGATATAGTAGGACCCCAATATGATGAAAAATTCATTGGTAAAGCGGCTGTTAAAACTGTATTCCCTTTGGCAAAAAGTTTTGTTGCAGGTTCGTTAATTTTAGAAGGTAAAGTAACTAGTGACTCACTTATTGAGGTAGTCAGAGCTAATCAAGTTCTTTATAAGGGTCCAATAACTTCTTTAAAAAGGTTGAAAGAAACTGTAAGTGAAGTTTCTTCAGGTCTTGAGTGTGGTATTTTTATTGATACATTTGACGTCTGGAAGCCTGAGGATATTATAAGTGTCTTTGAAAGGGTACCGAAGAAAAAAAATACACTCTAAAATTTAAAATAAAATTTTAGAATGTTTTTGACTAATTTTCTCGATTGATAAAAGGTAATAGAGATAAAAGTCTAGCTTTCTTTACTGCTTTTGTTAATCGAGTTTGCTGTTTGGTAGTTAATCCTGTTGCTCTTCGAGGTAAAATTTTTCCTTGTTCTGTAAGAAATTTAGCTAGTAGTTCAACATTTTTATAATCAATAGGCTCACCTATTCTTAAAGGGGAAAGTTTTCGACGATATATAGCCATAAAAAAGATTATTATTTTATTTCTTTAAAAGTTTCGTGTTTTTTAGACAATGGACAATATTTTTTGATTTCTAGTCTGTTTGGTGTATTACGTCGGTTCTTTGTTGTTGTATAACGATATACTCCCTCTGGTGTTTTACATTCTAAAGTAATAACTAATCTTGCACCTTTATTTTTTGCCATCTTTTTTCTACACTATATTTTTTTATTTATTATAAAAATTTATTATATAAAACTATTGTACTGGAATTTTATTATGAAACATACTGTTAATTTATAAATCAGAACTTCAGATTAGCATGATTTTGTATTGATGAATCACTTAGAAATTTTACCAATGAGATCTTTCTAAAAAAGATAATCCCGGAATCTGAGAAAAATTCTTAAATTAACTTTCAAGGGACTTCATTAAATTAAAATTATCTCGTAGTAATAATGTTCTATGTTATAATCCCTATCTGTGTTCAGATTTTATTAAAGAAACGACTTAATTATTATATACTAAAATTTAGGAGAGGGTAGTGGCTAACACAAAATCATCTTACAAAAGAATAGAAATTGCAGAACGCAATAGACTAAGAAATAAAGCTTACAAATCAACTGTCAAAACGTTGATAAAAAAAACTCATGTTGCGATAGAAACTTCTAATAGTGAAAATTTATCTTTAGTTCGAGATCTTCTTTCCTTAGCATTTAGTAAAATTGATAAAGCTGTACAAAAAGGTATTCTTCATTCTAACAATGGAGATTCTAAAAAGTCTATGTTGACAAAAGCTTTCAAGAATCGTGAGCTTTCACAAAAGAAATAATTTAAATTTAATACTTAGTTTTCTTTTACTTCAAAGTATTTCTGTCAGTGAGATATCACTGACTTCTTTATAATTTTGATTAAAATTTCTCTTTTTTGATGTTTTTTTTCAAATTTTGTCTGGTAAATAAGGAGATATGCTCATTAGGTTCTTTGTAAGTTAAATTTTACCATTTAAAAATTTATTACTTAGGAGATAAGATTTTTATGATTAGCACCAAACTTTCTACTTTTGTCTTACCTGATTTAGTAGAAATCCAACGTGCAAGTTTCTGTTGGTTTCTAGAAGAAGGACTTATTGAAGAAATAAAAAATTTTTCACCTATAACAGACTATACAGGAAACTTGGAACTGCATTTCCTTGGAGAACAGTACAAATTAAGATATCCTAAATATACGATTATAGAATGTAAACGTCGTGATGCAACATACTCAGTTCAGGTTTATGTTCCTGCTAGATTAATTAATAAAGAAACTGGAGTGGTTAAAGAACAGGAAGTCTTTATTGGAGATTTACCACTTATGACAGATAGGGGTACTTTTATCATAAATGGAGCTGAAAGGGTTATCGTAAATCAAATTGTAAGAAGTCCAGGTATTTATTATAAATCGGATACAGATAAGCAAGGGCGTAGGACATACAGTGGAAGTTTGATTTCGAATAGGGGGGCTTGGGTTAAATTTGAGACGGATCGCAATGACTTAGTATGGGTAAGAGTTGACAAAACTCGCAAAATTCCAGCCCATGTATTTCTTAAAGCAATGGGACTTAGCGATAACGATATTTACAATGGATTACGACACCCAGAATACTTAAAAAAAACGTTTCGGGTTGAAGGAAACTATAGTACTGAAGAAGCTTTAATTCAAATGTATACAAAATTAAGACCCGGTGAGCCATCTACAGTAAATGGAGGACAACAAATCCTATATTCAAGGTTTTTCGACCCTAGAAGATATGATTTAGGAAAGGTAGGTCGATATAAACTAAATAAAAAATTGCATCTAAATGTGCCAGAAAATATTCGAGTTTTAACTCCACAAGACACATTGGCAGCAATAAACTATTTGATAAATTTAAAATTTGATATAGGTGAAATTGATGATATAGACCATCTCGGAAATCGACGTGTTAGATCTGTTGGAGAATTGCTACAAAATCAAGTGAGAATAGGTCTAAATCGATTGGAGCGTATTATTAAAGAAAGAATGACAATTTGTGAAACTTCGTCGTTGACTCCAAATACTTTAGTAAACCCTAAACCCATTATAGCATCTATACGTGAGTTCTTTGGTTCAAGTCAATTATCTCAATTTATGGATCAAACTAATCCCTTGGCGGAATTAACTCATAAACGTCGAATAAGTGCCTTAGGTCCAGGGGGTTTAAGTCGTGATAGAGCTGGATTTGCTGTTAGGGATATACATCCGAGCCATTATGGGCGTATTTGTCCAATTGAGACTCCTGAGGGGCCAAATGCTGGATTAATAGGTGTCTTAGCCACACACGCTCGTATAAACTCATATGGATTTATAGAAACACCTTTCCATAAAGTACACGAAGGAAAAGTGCTTTTTAACTTAAAACCTACGTACTTAACCGCTGACCAAGAAGATGATCTAAGAATTGCACCTGGTGATACATCTATGGATTCTGATGGATTTTTGCAAGATGAGAATATACCAGTAAGATATAAGCAAGAATTTACGAATAGCTCGATAAATCAAGTTGATTACAGAGCCGTATCTCCAATTCAGGTTATATCAATCGCAACTTCACTTATCCCTTTTTTAGAGCATGATGATGCAAATAGAGCTTTAATGGGTTCAAATATGCAACGACAAGCAGTTCCATTACTCTATCCTGAGAGTCCTCTCATAGGAACTGGTCTAGAAGCACAAGCTGCACGAGATTCTGGCATGGTTATAGTGAGCTTAAATTCGGGTGTAGTTACATACGTATCAGCAGATAAAATTTGTGTTGAGGATTTTGAGCAAAAAGAAATAGTTTATTTTTTACAAAAATACCAAAGATCTAATCAAGATACATGTATCAACCAAAGACCGTGTGTATGGTTAGGAGAGTCCATTAATCCAGGACAGGTTATAGCTGATGGAGCAGCGACTGAAGGCGGAGAATTAGCTTTAGGACAAAATATCTTAGTCGCATATGTGCCATGGGAAGGTTACAATTACGAAGACGCTTTTCTAATTAGTGAGCGATTAGTTTATAACGATGTGTATACGTCTGTTCATGTAGAAAAATACGAAATAGAAGCTAGACAGACAAAATTAGGTTCAGAAGAAATAACACGAGAGTTACCAAATATAGGTGATCATTCTCTACGAAAATTAGATGATAATGGGATTATTCTTATCGGATCTTGGGTAGAATCGGGTGATATTTTAATCGGAAAAGTTACACCCAAAGGAGAATCTGACCAGCCACCTGAAGGAAAGTTATTACGAGCTATCTTTGGGGAAAAAACTCGAGATGTTAGAGATAGTTCACTTAGAGTCCCAAATGGTGGCAAAGGCCGAGTTCTTGATGTTAGAATTTTTACACGGGAAAAGGGAGATGAGTTACCTACAGGTGCAAATATAGTTATTCGTGTTTACTTAGCTCAAACTAGAAAAATTCAAGTTGGAGATAAAATGGCTGGACGACATGGAAATAAGGGAATCATATCTAAAATACTTCCGAGACAGGACATGCCTTATTTACCAGATGGTACGCCTGTAGACTTGGTCCTTAATCCTTTAGGGGTCCCTTCTCGTATGAATGTCGGGCAAATCTTTGAGTGCCTTCTTGGCTTAGCTGCTGAGAACTTGAATAAACGATTTAAAATTATACCATTTGATGAAATGCACGGGGCAGAAGCTTCTCGTATTTTAATTAACGATACTTTGTTAAAAGCGAAACGAGAAACAAATAAAGACTGGGTATTTAATTTCGATTATCCAGGAAAAATGGAAATTTTTGACGGACGTACAGGAGAAAAATTCGACAACCCAGTAACAGTAGGAATCTCCTATATGTTGAAACTAGTTCATTTAGTTGATGATAAAATCCATGCAAGGTCTACTGGACCTTATTCATTAGTAACACAACAACCTTTAGGAGGTAAAGCCCAACACGGAGGGCAAAGATTAGGAGAAATGGAAGTATGGGCACTAGAGGCTTTTGGAGCTTCTTACACACTCCAAGAGTTACTAACTGTAAAATCTGATGATATGCAGGGACGAAATGAGACTCTGAACGCTATTGTTAAAGGTAAGCCTATACCTAGGCCAGGAACTCCCGAATCTTTTAAAGTTTTGATGAGGGAGCTTCAATCTCTAGGTCTGGACATCGGGGCATATAAAATTGAAAATTTACCCGATGGACAGACAAGAGGCATTGAAGTTGACTTAATGTCAAATTCTAACTTAAGACGTAGTTTCTCTAGACCTGTCTATGAATCTATTCTTAGAGAAAACTTGGAAAGTTCATTTTTATAAATTTGACATTACTAGCAAAACTAATACAGTGAGAGAATAACTTTATGCCAAAATTGGAGCAGTATTTTGACTACGTTAAAATAAATCTTGCTTCTCCTGAAAGAATAAGAAAATGGGGAGAGAGAGTCTTACCTAACGGGCAAACAGTTGGAGAAGTCACAAAACCCGAGACTATAAATTATAGAACATTAAAACCAGAGATGGATGGTTTATTCTGTGAACGAATTTTTGGACCTGTAAAAGACTGGGAGTGCCACTGTGGAAAATACAAAAGAGTTAGATACAAAGGTATCATATGTGAACGATGTGGAGTAGAAGTTGCGGAGTCAAAAGTAAGACGACACCGAATGGGCTATGTTGACTTAGCTGCACCTGTCACCCACGTTTGGTACTTAAAAGGAACACCTAGCTATATATCTCTTTTATTAGATATCTCCTTGAAAGATGTAGAACAAATTGTCTACTTTAATTCCTATGTTGTTACACGACCTGGGAACTGCACTAGTCTAACTTACAAAAAGCTTCTTAGTGAAGACGAATGGATAGAAATTGAAGATCAACTCTACCAAGAAGATTCCAATTTATACAATGTAGAAGTCGGAATTGGGGCTGAGGCTATCCAAAGACTTTTAAAAGACATTGATCTTGAAGTTGAGGCCGAAAGTCTTCGTGAAGAAGTCCTTTCAGCAAAAGGGAACAAAAAAGACAAAGCTATTAAGAGGTTAAGAGTTCTAGATAATTTTATTGCAACTCGATCCGACCCTTCTTGGATGGTACTAACTGTTTTACCCATTATACCACCAGATTTAAGACCAATGGTCCAATTAGATGGGGGAAGGTTTGCAACTTCAGACTTAAATGATCTTTATAGAAGAGTCATAAATCGTAATAATCGATTGCGTAGATTACAAGAAATTTTAGCCCCAGAAATTATCATACGCAATGAAAAAAGAATGCTACAAGAATCCGTTGACGCTTTAATAGATAATGGTAGACGAGGTAGAGTAGTTGTAGGAGCTAATAACAGGCCTTTAAAATCTTTGTCTGATATAATTGAGGGAAAACAAGGAAGATTTAGGCAAAACTTACTTGGAAAGCGAGTCGACTATTCCGGCCGTTCTGTTATTGTAGTCGGACCTCAACTACAACTAAATCAATGTGGTTTACCCAGAGAAATGGCGTTAGAATTATTTCAACCTTTTGTTATACATAGACTTATACAACAAGGTTTAGTAAATAATATTAAAGCTGCAAAGAAAATGATTCAAAAAAATGACATCCTTGTTTGGAACGTTTTAGAGGAAGTCATTCAGGGCCATCCTGTATTATTGAATAGAGCTCCAACGTTACATAGACTAGGTATTCAAGCGTTTGAACCTATTCTAGTGGAGGGTAGAGCTATTAAATTACATCCACTTGTATGCCCTGCGTTCAATGCTGACTTTGATGGAGATCAGATGGCTGTTCATATTCCACTATCCTTAGAAGCCCAATCTGAGGCACGATTATTAATGTTGGCTCCTTATAATTTTTTATCTCCTGCGACAGGTGAACCTATCATCACACCTAGCCAAGACATGGTACTTGGGTGTTACTACTTAACAACTCATAATTCTTCTCAACAAACTAAAAATCCACATTACTTTTCCAGTTTAGAAGATTGCTTAATGGCTTATAACCAAAAACAAATTCCTCTTCATGGCTATGTTTGGGTACGTTTTAATGACACTGTTGAAGACGACTCAGAGTTCATCGAATCCGTTTCGATGCCTGAAAAAATTACACTCGATGTATTCTCAAGTCGACTAATAAAGAAAAATGAAAATGGTTTAATTATTACTCAATATGTATTAACAACCCCTGGTCGAATTTTATTAAATAAAGTTTTACAAGATTCGTTAACTTTTTCTACATAAAATACTGTACATATTTTATAAAAAAAAAAAATGAAAGAAAAGTACTTATTCTTACCTCCTAAACCAAAATTTACTAATAAGACTATTGATAAGAAAGAATTAAAAAGATTAATGGCTTGGGCATTTAGTAATTATGGGACAGGTCGAGCTTCATACATGGCAGACAAACTAAAAGAGTTAGGTTTTCATTATGCTACAAAAGCTGGGATATCCATAAGTGTAGAAGATCTACGTGTTCCACCAACTAAAAGAGACTTATTATCAAAAACAAATGAAGAAATAAATCTTACAGAACAACGCTATAATCGAGGAGAAATCACAGCTGTTGAACGGTTCCAAAAAGTTATTGATACATGGAACAATTCCAGTGAATCCTTAAAAAATGAAGTTATTAAATATTTTAAAGAGACTGATCCGTTAAACCCCGTCTATATAATGGCATTTTCTGGAGCGCGCGGTAATATTTCTCAAGTAAGACAACTAGTAGGGATGAGAGGGTTGATGTCTGATCCACAAGGACAAATCATAGACTTGCCAATCAAAAGTAATTTTAGAGAGGGATTAACCGTTACCGAATATGTAATCTCTTGTTATGGAGCAAGAAAAGGCCTTGTAGATACAGCACTGCGAACTGCAGATTCAGGATACCTTACACGAAGACTAGTTGACGTTGCACAAGATATTATCATACGCGAAGTAGATTGTGGAACCTCCAGGGGGATTATTTTAAAAGATATGGTAGACAAAAATAAAATTCTCATACCTCTAGAAAATCGACTGCTAGGTAGAGTACTATTTGAAACAATTTATACACCTGATACGGCAGACATTATTGGACACACTAATCAAGACATAGATTCCGGTATATCGAAACAAATTATACAGGCAGGTATAAAATCTATAATTGTACGATCTCCTTTAACATGTGATTCGTCAAGATCTGTTTGTCAATTTTGTTACGGATGGAGTTTAGCTCACGGATCTTTAGTAGATCTAGGAGAAGCAGTCGGTATTATTGCAGCTCAATCTATAGGAGAACCTGGTACACAATTAACAATGAGAACCTTTCACACCGGAGGAGTCTTTACCGGAGAACTCGCAGAACAAATTAAAGTATCTTTCGATGGTATACTTAGACTGCCTAAGTCAATAAAAGCTAGATTAACTCGTACTAGACATGGTGAAGAAGCGTTGATAATCGATGAAAGTGTAAAGTTAGACCTCTATAGTCACGACAATGTAAAATCGAAATTAGAATTTAAACAAGGAACTATTCTATTTTTAAGTGATAATGAACAGTTTAAAAAAAATCAAATCATAGGAGAAATCAGTGCTCGTGGAACTCTTATAACTGAAAAAGTTACAAAAGATTTATCAAGTGCAGTTTCGGGGGAAGTCTACTTTTCTAATTTATTAATTGAAGAAAAAGTAGATAGACAAGGGAATATAACTCTGACGAGTACAGAGGGAGGCTTACTCTGGATTTTAGAAGGAGATGTTTACAATCTACCGATAAATTCTGAAATAATGGTGCATAAAGATCAATATGTTATAAAAGACGATGTTATTGCGACAACTGAAATAACTAGTGATTATGGGGGTACTGTTCGATTATACGACTCACAAGACGAGATTCAAATAATAACAGCTTCAACATCTATAGACAACGGATACATTATAGGAAACAAAGACCAAGTTTCCAACGATTCACCTTACTTTCTAAAACTAGAAGATGGAACTCAGTTTTTGATGCATTGTTTTCCCGGGAACAAAATTAGTAATTCTCAAATCATTGCTGAACTAATCGATGACTCTTACTGTACAAACACAGGTGGTTTTCTCAAATACTCCACTACGGATGGATATAAAGTAACAAAAAATAAGAGAGGGTATGAAGTTATAGACAATCTAACTTTATACTGGATACCAGAAGAGACACATGAAATTAATAAAGATACTTCTCTACTCATGGTAAGTCATGGTCAGACTATAGATGCTAAACAAGAATTATTAAAAGATTTATACAGTGGTACTTCTGGAATCCTTTTTATTACTGAGGAAAATGGAATTGTTCAAGAAATTTCCATTAAACCAGGATATCTTCACAAATTTAAATTTGAAAGCAATACATACTTTGAACCCCGAATCTACGAACCTGAAGAAGAAATCTGCAGTAGATTAGAGATAAAAGAAACTTGCTTTATTGAAACAGTGTGTATTAATGAACTAGAATTTTTATTTATTCGACCTGTTCTTAAATATCCTATAACACAAAAACATTCTCCAATAAAACAGACATTAACTAATGATACTCATACAAATTTGTACATAGAGACGGTTCAACGAATACTTTATAAAGATGGAGAAAAGATTAAATCTTCTTTACCTGTAAACCTTTTAAAAACATATCTCATATTAAATGTTGTTTCTGAGCTTCCCCATCTATCAGCAGATATAGAATTTAATACTATTTTAGATAAAGATTACTGTCAGTTAAAACTAATTATATTGGAAAGTTTATACATCAAAAAAGATACTTTTGGGGAAATTTATAAAGATTTCACATTAAGTGAATTTACTGTAAAAGATGGAGAAAAAATCACAGCAGGTAGAGTCGTCGCACAAACTAAGCTTCTTTGTAAGACTAAAGGACAGATTAAACAGATTTCTACAAACAATAAATCTACAAGAAGTATTTTAATACTTACAGAATCGAATCAAAAAATAATCAATATCTTTAATAAAACTCCTCAAGTCTCAGAAGGAGATCTTGTTCGTTATGGGGACCAAATTGCAGAGGGAATTACAGCTCCAGACTCGGGACAGATATTAAAACTAAATGCAGATAAAATAATAATTCGATCTGGAAAACCCTATCTCATATCTTCAGGTGCAATTCTACAAGTAAATCACTCAGATTTGATTCAAAATGGAGATACATTAGCTATTTTAGTATTTGAAAGATCAAAAACTGGAGATATTGTACAAGGTTTACCAAGAATTGAAGAAATTTTAGAAGCTCGTAAACCAAAAGAACCATGCAAACTATCACAAAAACCAGGTCGACTTAAGATTTATCAAAATACAGATGATATAAGCACTCTAAAAATAACCGAAAGCAATGGTTACATAAACGAATATACAATAAATTCATTACAAAAGTTTATTGTCTCCAATGGTGATTACGTATCTATAGCAGACCCTATCACAGAAGGATCACTTAATCCTCATGAAATGCTTACAATATTTTTTAATTTTTATAAAACTCTAATAAATTTATATGATGCTGCTAAACTTAGTCTACAAAAAGTTCAGAGTTACCTCGTAAATGAAGTACAAAGCGTTTATCAATCGCAAAATGTCGATATATCCGACAAACATATTGAAGTTATCGTAAGACAGATGACATCAAAAGTTCGAGTGGAAGATGGTGGAGATACAACTTTATTACCCGGTGAACTCGTGGAATTACAGCAAATCGAAAATATAAACGATGCAATGGTGTTGACAAAGGGTTTACCTGCGACTTACTTTCCCGTATTGTTAGGAATCACTAAATCTTCTCTTAACACAGATAGTTTCATATCAGCGGCAAGCTTCCAAGAGACAACTCGGGTTTTAACTGAAGCAGCCATAGAAGGTAAAGCCGATTGGTTACGAGGATTAAAAGAAAACGTCATTATCGGAAGATTGATCCCAGCAGGGACAGGTTTTAATTCATACACTGAAAATGTTAAAACTCTTCAATTCGATCAATCGGCTGGATCCTTAGATAATTATTATTTACATCCCAGTGAGATGGAATCAAAATCTTCAATACAAAACTTAGTTATTGATGATGTAGTGGCAAGAAATTATTCTTTTATTGATAGTGATACTAATAATTTACAAGAAGATACTATAAATTAGTATTCTTTATATCATCTATATTTTGTACAACCTAAAAAAAATTAAAAGGAGTTTAATATGGCGGTTGTGAGTTTGGCCGAATTATTAGAAGCAGGTGTTCATTTTGGACACCAATCGAGAAGATGGAATCCAAAAATGTTTCCTTATATATATGCAGAAAGAAATGGAATTCACATTATAGATTTAGTTCAAACATCTCAACTATTAACTAACGCCTGTGAATTTGTGAGGAAATCTTCTCAGGAAGGTAAGAAGTTTTTATTTGTGGGAACTAAAAGACAGGCTGCGAGCGTTGTATCCCAGGAAGCAGAAAGATGTGGTGCACACTATATAAATCAAAGATGGTTAGGAGGAATACTAACAAATTGGTTTACTATAAAAACTCGTGTCGAGAGACTAAAAAGCTTGGAACAACAAGAAGAAAATGGCTATTTAGACCAGCTCCCAAAAAAAGAAGCTGCCTCTTTACGTAGGGAGCTTGAAAAGTTGCGTAAAAACTTAAACGGCATTAAAAACATGAAACGCCTACCAGATTTAGTTGTTATTATTGATCAAAAACGAGAAAGCACAGCTGTACAAGAATGCATAAAACTAAATATCCCTGTTATTTCGATTCTAGATACAAATTGTGATCCCGACCTTACGGATATTCCGATTCCAGGGAATGATGATGCTATTAGATCTATCAAATTAATTCTTAGTAAATTATCTGATTCGATCTATGAGGGTAACAACGGGAATATAAAACCTGATGAAACTCATTAAAATAACACATTATACACAAGGAGAGTAAAAATATGGCAATTGAAATTTCTGCACAGGTTGTAAAAGAGTTACGTGAGAAAACATCTGCTGGAATGATGGATTGCAAAAAAGCACTACAAGAAGCAAATGGAGATATTGAAAAAGCTACGGAAAGCCTACGTCAAAAAGGTTTAGCTTCAGCCAATAAAAAGTCTAGTCGAATTGCAACTGAAGGAGTTATAGAATCTTACATCCATATGGGTGGAAAACTTGGAATTATTGTTGAAGTAAATTGCGAAACAGACTTTGTAGCTAGACGACCTGAATTTCAAGAGCTAGCACGAAATATCGCTATGCAGATTGCAGCTTGTCCTTCGGTTGAATATATCGGAACATCATCTATACCGGCGGAAATTATTCAAAAAGAAAAAGAAACAGAAAGTGGAAAAGAAGACCTAGCAAAAAAACCAAAAGAAATAAAAGAAAAAATTCTAGAGGGTAGAATTCAAAAACGTTTAAAAGAAATGAGTTTGATGGATCAATCTTTCATACGCGATTCATCTATAACTATCGAAGAACTAGTTAAACAAAATATCGCGAAATTAGGTGAAAATATACAAATAAGACGTTTTGAACGATTTGTTCTAGGAGAAGGATTAGAGAAACGTCAAGAAAACTTTAGTGCTGAAGTTGAAAAAATGATAAAAAAATAAAAACCTATTAAGCTATTACTTTCATATTGATACTTTAATTACCTTGTAGTCATATGAGGTAATTAAAATTAATAGAATTAATAGCTTATCAAATTAGGGGGATTAAATCTGAAAGTTTATTGTACAAATCAAGATCGTATAAGAATATTCGAATTAAGGAAGTCACTCATCATCTTAGGTTCAAAGGTATAATTTAATATGTGTGAAAAAATTTCCACAACCCACAAGTTCTAATCAATAGATACTCTATATAAATTTTATCAGGCTATGTACCAAGAAAATCTTTATAACTTTATAAACTCTTACTTAATAGCAGAAATTGAAGTAGGAACTCACCTTTACTGGGAAGTTTTAGGCTTAAAAGTGCACGGACAAACTTTAATCATGTCTTGGTTTGTAATATCTGTACTAATTCTATTTGCAATCCTTGGAACTCGAAATGTCAAACAAATTCCTGAAGGACTACAAAACTTCATGGAATATGCATATGAGTTTCTTCAAGATATAGCTAAGAATCAAATAGGTGAGCATAATTACAAACCTTGGGTGCCTTATGTAAGTACTGTCTTTCTTTTCATTTTTGTGTCTAACTGGTCCGGAGCTTTAATACCTCTCAAACTAATTAGCTTACCAAACGGAGAACTAGCAGCTCCGACAAATGATATAAATACAACAGTTGCATTGGCGTTACTGACATCTTTATCATATTTCTATGGTGGTATCAGTAAAAAGGGGATAAACTACTTTGGAAAATATGTACAACCTACTCCAATTTTATTACCTATTAACGTACTAGAAGATTTTACAAAACCTCTTTCTTTAAGTTTCCGTCTTTTTGGTAACATTTTAGCTGATGAGTTAGTTGTATCAGTATTTGCTTTATTAGTACCTATCTTTATACCTTTACCTGTAATGACATTAGGATTATTTGCAAGTTCTGTGCAAGCTTTAATTTTTGCAACTTTATCCGCAGCATACATAGGTGAAGCTGTAGAAGAACACGGACATCACTAAAATATCTTCAGAAATTTTGATTTTTCAATTGTTGTAGAATATTATCAACAAGAATCTAAAATATACTAATTATTAAAATCACATAACAATATAACATTTAACTATGAACCCAATCGTATCTGCTGCTTCTGTAGTTGCTTCTGGTCTTGCTGTAGGTTTAGCTGCAATTGGTCCTGGTATCGGTCAAGGTTCTGCAGCTGCTCAAGCTGTAGAAGGTATTGCTCGTCAACCTGAGGCAGAAGGAAGAATCAGAGGTACTCTTCTACTATCTCTAGCGTTTATGGAATCTCTAACAATCTATGGACTAGTTGTTGCTCTAGCACTTCTATTCGCAAATCCATTCACAGCGTAGTTTCTTACAAGTTAAACATTTTTTAGTGACCTTAACTATCGAAATAACAGATAGTTGGGTCTCCTCACTAAAATACTTTTTTTAAGGGTCCATTAGAAATTATAACAACAATGACAAATTCCTTATTCTCATTAGCTTTACAAGCAGTTAGTACAGAATCAGAAGGTGGACTATTTGATTTTAATGCTACATTGCCGGTGATGGCAATTCAAATACTTCTCTTGATGGTTGCTCTGAATATCTTATTTTACAAACCAATAGGTCAATTAATAGACGAACGAGATGAATCTATACGCAAGAAGCTAACTCAAGCATCTGAAATGCTGACAAAAGCTGATGCTATTACTAAACAATACGAATTAGATCTAGCTCAAGAAAGAAGAGAAGCTCAATCGATAATATCATCGGCACAAAAAAGTGCTCAAGAGATTGTTGCTATGGAAATTAAACAGGCTCAAAAAGATACTGCACAATTAGTTACCGAAGCTACAAATCAACTAAATTCTCAGAAAGAAAAGGCTCTAAAAACTCTGGAAGAACAAGTTAATACATTAAGTGAACAAATAAAAAACAAACTTATAAATAATCAAGTACTATCCTAGAAGTTTGTTAGTTTAATTTTATAAAAACTTATTATACAATCTATAACTATGGATATTACTGGAAGTCTCTCATTGATAAATTTTATACTGGAAGCAGAAGGAGCCTCATCTTCTAGTAAAGGCTTTGGATTTAACTCGAATATTCTAGAAGCCAACGTAATCAATATTCTTATCTTGGCTTCTGGCGTATTTTATTTAGGGAAAAATTTTTTGACATCAGCTTTAGAACTAAGACAACAAAAAATTAGTGAAGCAATTCAAGAAGCCGAGGAAAGGTTACAACAAGCTAGTGCAAGACTATCTGAATCAGAGAAACAAATGACCCAAGCAAAAGTAGTTATTGAGCAAATAAAAAAAGAAGCTGAAATAACTGCTAGAAAAGTAAAAGAAACGATTTTAGCTCAAGGAAAGTTAGATATCGAACGCCTTACAAATAGTGGTAAAAGTAGTATTGAAAAGGCTGAGTTACAAATAAAAAAACAAATTCAGCAACATATCACTAGTCTAGCATTAAAAAAAGTTACACATCAACTTCAAGAATATATGACTACGAATGTACAATCTAAGCTTATAGATTCTAACATTTCTCAACTTGGAGGTCAAATATGAATTCTAAAAACACGAAGATAGCTCAACCATATGCTGAAGCGTTTCTGGAATTAGCTACAAAAAATTCTCTTGAAACGACAATTAATGATTTAAACTGTCTATCCACAAGTCTTGCCAATTCTAGCGACTTAAAGAAACTATTGTCTAATCCTCTAGTAAATTCTGAAAATAAGAAATCAATTATAAAATCTATATTTACTGACAAAATCGACAATACCACATTAAAATTTTTGCTAGTTCTATGTGATAGAGGACGTATATCATACTTAAGCTCTATAGTAGAGAAATCTATAGAACTAGCTTATAAAGCAGCTTCTATAGAAATCGTAAAGGTTACAAGTTCTACACCTTTTAGCCCATCTCAACAAGAAGCCTTAACTTCCAAATTGAAAAAGATGACTGGGGCAGAGCAAATTAAACTGGAAATCAATACTAATCCTGATTTAATTGGTGGTTTCATTGTGCAAGTGGGGTCCAAGATCATAGATACAAGTATACAAGGCCAATTAAGAGATCTTTCATCTTACTTGGGTGCTTCCGTACTGTAATATTACAGTCGAGTATAAATTTAGAAATCTTCATTAATAACGATTAAAACTTATTGAATAATCACTATGGTAAATATTAGACCTGACGAAATTAGCAGCATCATACGTCAACAAATTGCTAAATATGATCAAGAAGTTCGAGTAGCAAACGTAGGTACAGTTTTACAAATTGGAGACGGAATTGCACGAGTTTACGGTCTAGATCAAGTAATGGCAGGTGAACTTTTAGAATTCGAAGATAAAACAGTAGGGATAGCTCTAAACCTTGAAAGTGATAACGTAGGTGTTGTTATTATGGGTGAAGGTCGTGAAATTTTAGAGGGGAGTTCTGTAAAAGCAACTGGTAAAATCGCTCAAATACCAGTAGGAAAGGGATATCTTGGTAGAGTAGTAAATGCTCTAGGTTCTCCAATTGATGGAAAAGGTGACATAGCAGCCACAGAAACAAGACTAATTGAATCCAATGCTCCTGGCATTATCTCTCGTAAGTCTGTGTGTGAACCTATTCAAACAGGGATTACTGCGATAGATTCTATGATACCAATTGGAAGAGGACAACGAGAACTAATTATTGGAGATCGACAAACTGGAAAGACATCCGTTGCAATTGATACAATCATAAACCAAAAGTCTGAAAACGTTGTGTGCGTCTACGTTGCAATTGGACAAAGAGCAGCTTCTATATCTTCTGTAGTAACTTCACTTGAAGAAAGAGGAGCCCTTGATTATACAGTAATTGTCTCTGCATGTGCTGATGATCCAGCTACATTGCAATATATTGCACCATATACAGGTGCAGCTATCGCTGAATATTTTATGTATCAAGGACAAGCTACACTTGTAATTTATGATGATTTATCAAAACAAGCAGCAGCTTATAGACAAATGTCACTACTATTAAGAAGACCTCCAGGTCGAGAAGCATATCCTGGAGATGTTTTCTATCTTCATTCTAGACTTTTAGAAAGAGCAGCAAAACTTAGTGATAAACTAGGCTCAGGTAGTATGACAGCTTTACCAATTATCGAAACTCAAGCTGGTGATGTATCAGCTTATATTCCAACAAACGTAATTTCAATTACAGATGGGCAAATCTTCTTATCTGGAGATTTATTTAACGCTGGTATAAGACCTGCGATAAACGTTGGTATATCTGTTTCTCGTGTAGGTTCAGCAGCACAAATTAAAGCTATGAAAAAAGTTGCAGGTAAACTTAAACTTGAATTAGCTCAATTTGCAGAGTTAGAAGCTTTCTCACAATTCGCTTCCGACTTAGATCAAGCTACGCGAAATCAATTAGCTCGTGGTCAAAGACTGAGAGAAATTTTGAAACAAGCACAAAACTCTCCTATTCCTGTAGAAGAACAAGTAGCTATCATTTATACAGGAATCAATGGTTTCTTAGACGACGTTCCTGTAAACCAAGTAAAAATGTTTGTAGAAAACTTACGTACAAATCTACGCAACTCAAAACCACAATATGGAGAATTGGTAAGATCTTCTAGAGACTTTACTAAAGATGCAGAAGACTTATTGAAAGCGTCTATAAATGATGTAAAACAAGGATTTTCTTCATAGGTAAAAAAATGTAAATACCTAAAAAAACCTAGCTTCAAGAAGCTAGGTTTTTTATTCTTTATATCCATTCATAACCTTTTTTTTCGAGTTCTAAAGCTAATTCTTTTGTACCAGTCTTCACAATTCTACCTTCTTGCATCACATGAACATAATCGGGTCGAATGTAATCTAGAAGCCTTTGATAATGAGTTATCAAGAGTACAGCATTCGATGCATTAGTTAATGTGTTTACACCCTTTGCAACTATTTTCAAAGCATCTATATCCAATCCTGAGTCCGTCTCATCTAAAATAGATATTTTAGTGTCCATTAAAGCCATTTGAAGTATTTCATTTCGCTTTTTTTCACCACCTGAAAAACCTTCATTTACATTCCTACTTAAAAAACTAACATCTAAGTCAACAAGTTCCAATTTAGAATGAACAAATTCAAAAAATTCAAGTGGTTCAAGTTCTTTCAATCCTTTTACTTTTTGTCTAGAATTGTATGCTAAACGCAAAAAATCAGCATTCGTTACACCGGGAATTTCAATCGGATACTGGAATCCTAAAAATACACCCATTCTAGCTCTTTCCTCAGGAAGTAATGAGAAAATAGAATCATTCTCAAATAATATCTCTCCTTCAGTAACATTATAAGCTGGATGCCCTACAATAACTTTAGCAAGAGTGCTCTTTCCGGAGCCATTCTTTCCCATAATAGCATGCGTTTCACCAGCTTTAATTTTAAGATTGACACCTTTTAATATAGGTGTTCCAGCGATATTTGCATGTAAATTTTTTATTTCTAAAATAGTACTCATAAAATCAACCAACACTCCCTTCTAACTTAAGACTTAATAAACGATCTGCTTCCAAAGCAAACTCCATGGGTAACTCACTAAAAACTTCTTTGCAAAACCCACTAACCATAAGACTAATTGCGGACTCTAAATCTATTCCTCTTTGTAAAAAATAAAATAACTGCTCTTCCTCAATTTTAGATGTTGAAGCTTCATGCTCAACTCTACTTGTCGAATTGTTCACCTGTATATACGGAAAAGTATTTGCTTGAGCTCGAGACCCAATTATCATAGAATCACATTCCGAATAATTAATACTTTGCAAAGCTTTAGGAGTGATCTTAACTTGTCCCCGATAAGTATTTTTTGAGTGGCCTGCAGAAATACCTTTCGAGATAATTTTACTACGAGTATTTTTACCTACATGTATCATTTTTGTACCTGTATCAGCTTGTTGATAATTATTAGTCAAAGCAACTGAGTAAAATTCACCTACCGAATTATCGCCTACTAAAATGCAACTAGGATATTTCCAAGTTATCGAGGACCCAGTTTCTACCTGAGTCCAGGAGATCTTAGAGTCTTTACCAGCGCATAATCCTCTTTTTGTAACAAAATTATAAATACCTCCTAATCCATTCAGATCACCAGAATACCAATTTTGCACGGTAGAATATTTAATCTCAGCATTTTCTAGTGCAACCAACTCAACAACAGCAGCGTGCAGTTGATTACTATCAAATTTTGGAGCAGTACAGCCCTCTAAATAGTTAACTTTGCTACCTTTATCTGCTATTATCAAAGTTCTCTCAAACTGCCCGGACTCCTCATTATTAATCCTAAAATAGGTTGATAAATCCAATGGACATGTAACATCCAAGGGTATATAACAGAAAGATCCTTCGGTAAAAACGGCAGAATTCAATGCTGCAAAATAATTATCTCCAATAGGAACAACAGTGCCAATATATTTACGAACTAAGTCAGAATAGTCCCGTAACGCTTCTGAAATAGGACAAAAAATAACTCCGACTTTCGAAAGTTCATCTTTAAACGTAGTACCAATAGAAACACTATCAAAGATAGCGTCAACAGCAACATTTGTCAAACGTTTTTGTTCGGTAAGAGGTATACCAAGCTTTTCAAAAGTCTTTAATATCTCTTTATCTACTTCCTCCAAATTAGTAATTTTCTTATTCGTTTTAGGTGCAGAGTAATAAAGTATGTTTTGATAATCAATTTTGGAATAATTTAAACAAGCCCATTCAGGTGAAACCATATCTGTCCAGACTTTATATGCTCGTAAACGAAACTCTAACATAAAAAGAGGTTCGTCTTTTCTTTTCGAAATTAACGTCACAATTTCATGATTTAAACCTTTAGGGAACTCTTCATTTTCAATCAATGTTTTAAAACCATATTTATAAGGTTGATTTACAAATTCTTTTATTGAGGTCTCAACATAATTTTTAGATGAAGAAATCTGGTTGATTTTATCTGACATAAAAATATTAAATTAATATAAATAATTATGATTATACTCAAAATAAGAGAGTATTAATATTCGAAAATTTTTTAAATAACCTAAAAAAAAATTTATTTGTTATAATTACTTTATAAGGGTAGATGGCGGAATGGTAGACGCAATACACTCAAAATGTATCGATCTTATCATGAGGGTTCGAGTCCCTCTCTACCCATTTTGGGATACTTTTTAAATAGTTATGATTATCAGATGTATTTCTTGTAAACTGTATGAAAAAACATAACTACATAATATGAGTTTACTTGTAATTGGAGCCACTGGAACTTTAGGTCGACAAATCGTCAGAAGAGCTATTGATGAGGGATACAAAGTAAAATGTCTTGTCCGAAACTTAAGAAAAGCTTATTTTTTAAAAGAATGGGGAGCAGAATTACTTTATGGTGATTTAAGTTTACCAGAAACACTACCACTTGCTTTAAAAGATATAACTGCCGTTATAGATGCCTCAACGGCTAGACCTTCAGACCCATACCCAGCTGAACAAGTGGATCTAAATGGAAAAATAGCCTTAGTAGAAGCAGCTAAAGTTGCTGGGATAAAAAAGTTTGTATTTTTTTCTGTATTAAATGGTGAATATCACCCTAATGTGCCTTTAGTGAACTTAAAGCTTAAGCTAGAATCATACATTGCAAACTCAGGTTTAAACTATACAATTTTTAACCTAGCGGGTTTTTTTCAAGGATTGATAAGTCAATATGCCATTCCAATATTAGAAAAACAACCTGTATGGACAACAAGTGAATCAAATAAAGTTGGTTATATGGATACACAAGATATAGCTAAATTTGCTCTTCGAAGCCTAACTTTAGAAGACTGTAATAATAAAAAATTTTCTTTAGTAGGAAGTAAATCTTGGACTTCTCAGGAGATTATCGAATTATGTGAACGCCTCTCAGGACAATCTGCTTCTGTCACACGAATCCCAATATTTTTATTACGCATACTAAAAGACTTTACAGGATTTTTTGAATGGGGAAAAAATATATCTGATAGATTAGCATTCGCTGAAGTTCTCACAATAGGACCTAGTATGACATCTAGTATGGAAGAAGTGTATAAAATTTTTTCATTTGATCAGTCCGATACATACACCCTAGAACGCTACATGCAGGATTATTTTGGCCGAATTTTACGAAGATTAAAAGAGTTAACAAATGAAAAGGATAAAACACTTTAAAATAATAATAAAAAAGAACCAAAATGTGTGAAATTTTACTTCCCTAATTAACTTTAATTCAAAAGTCACGATATAATTATGTTACATGTTTAATATCAATATCATTTGAGGGTAAAAAATGTTCACATTAAAAATCGTTGTATATACTACAGTGATATTCTTTGTATCCCTGTTTACATTTGGTTTCCTGTCTAATGACGCATCGCGAAACCCAAGCAGAAAAGATTTAGAGTAAAAGAATAAATTAATAACTACATTGACTAGTTATTAATTTCCTTTAAAAAAATCGATACTTATAAATTGCCGCTATACCCATAAATCTAAAGTCTTAATATGAAAAACTGGCGTTCAGATAGTTTAAATCAATCTGCATTTGAAAAAACAGGCCCAATTCCAAGATCAATATCCCGGACGTTTGAAAAATTCAAAAAAGAACTCGATCCAAATGCTGAATCTGAAATAATCGAGGAGTTTCGAATATCGCGCTATCAAACATCTGCATCAATTAAATATTTACTATTATTGATTATCTCTCCCATCGTAGTTAATCAATTGACTAAAAGTTTTATTTTTTCACCGTTTATTGATTACTTCTGGAATGAGAAAAATAATTCTGTATTTTTAAATATCTCCCAAGAAGAGAGAGCTTTTGGTGAGCTTCAACGCTTTGAAGAGAAAATTCACTTTGAAGTCTTAATAGGTCAACTACCTAACTTATCTCATGAATCCGTTGAAAAAGAAATAAAAAATAAAGCGGTCGAGCTAGCTCAATACTACTCAGACGAGAGTACGGATGCTATAAAAAATTTCCTCGCAGATTGTGTAAGCCTTATTACGTTTTTTTATCTTGTAGTTACTGGGACAAAACAAATTTCAGTCTTAAAGTCCTTCGTAAACGAGTTAATTTATGGATTAAGTGATACAGCAAAAGCTTTTCTAATAATACTTTTTACAGATGTATTTGTAGGATTCCACTCCAGCCATGGATGGGAAATACTACTTGAAAGCGGATTAAGACATTTTGGACTACCTGAGAATCGAGATATAATATTTTTATTCATTGCCACATTCCCAGTTTTATTAGATACTGTTTTTAAATACTGGATATTTAGATATCTAAATCAAGTATCACCATCTGCTGTAGCGACTTATCATGAAATGAATGAATAAAAGAGATAATCAAAGATTTCTCTTTTATTTTATGTGTATATAGGTACAATCGTTTAAATTATATGTAGAACTAATTAAAAGCTACCTGTCTGTAAAAAACTTATGTTCGTTATTAAAATATAAGCAAAAGTTGCCCCACCAACGGATCCAACAAGCCAACCTGAAGTAAATTGTCTCCAACCTTTTGAAGTCTGAAGCTGATCGATAGAATCTGTTTCTTCGAAAGATACAACTCCATAAATAGCTAAACATGCGGTCATAATTACGATTAATCCAACAGAAGAGAAAAAACCTGATAATAAAGCAACCTCAGAATTTCTTAATGGGCCTAATTTGTAGAATGGACCTACCAGAAAATAACCATGAGCTAATCCAACTTCTAATCCTCTAAGAAGAGGCGAAAGACCCACTCGATAAGCAGGCAAATTGCCCAAAAGATTTCTTGTAAAACTTGATGTACTAATAGGAGTAGCTAGATTACCTACGAAAGGATCATCATTATATGGTTTTATAAAATCAGACATAGATTTCAATATTGTTGTTGAATGGAATTTACATTACTAAACAATTATAATAGAAGAGAGTAAATATTTAACTCTTGTAAAAAAAATTAACCAATAAGTTATCAACATAAAACCAAACTCAGAGATCTATAGGATATACTGTAAATCATACTATTAAATTAATAAAAAGACATAAAAATGAGTATACTACTTGGTTATATTATCTTACTTGGCTGTGCGTTCGGGTTAGCTGCTGGACTATTTTTTGGATTATCATACATCAAATTAATCTAGAGTTCGTAGTAAAATGCTTAATTGGTGCAATTTTTTATTCAAAATACATCAATTAAGTATTTAATATAATATTCTTGAAGATACTTAAAATCCAAATATGGCTGACAGCAAAAAAATTAGGTTCGATTTAATTCTAGGATCGCGAAGATTAAGCAACTATCTATGGTCTATAGTGACACTTTTAGGAGGAATAGGTTTTTTTATCACTGGTGTTTCTAGCTATCTTCAAAAAGAGATAATACCTTTCATAAAAATCGATTCTATAAGTTTTATACCACAAGGGATAGTTATGACATTTTATGGGATGATAGGTATACTAATAAGTTTATTTTTAATAGTGAATATTATTTTAAATATAGGAGGAGGCTATAATAAATATGACAAAAATCGAGATAAAATTGAGATATTTCGACTAGGCTTTCCCTTACAAAATAGAGAAATTTATCTATCATATAGCTTTAAAGAAATTCGCTCTATTAAATTAAGTCTACAAGAAGGCCTAAATCCAAAACGTGAAATTTACCTCTGCACTAAAGATCAAAGACAAATACCACTAACAAGGATTGGTGAACCATTATTACTGTCGTCAATTGAAGAAGAAGCGGTTGACTTATCATTGTATCTAAATGTTCCACTAGAATAAAAAATGTTCTAAAAAATAGTATTCTTTTTTAAAGAAATATACTATATAATAATAATGTGTGAAGCATAAAAGACGCGGGCATAGTTTAGTGGTAAAACCTTAGCCTTCCAAGCTAATGATGAGGGTTCGATTCCCTCTGCCCGCTTTTGATTTATAAATTTTCTTTTATCTGACAAAGTATTTAAATAAAAATGTTTTTTTAAAGGTTTTTTTAGTTACTATAGGTTTAGATAATAATCTAAAATTATACAACCAACAAACCAATATATGTAAAGTGTTCTTTAATCGATAGGATGATAAGTTATATATATTCTTGTTAATTAGAGAAAAACACCTTCTGTATAATGTAGATGTCAAATAACTTAAAAACGAAGTTATTTGATTAAAAAGATAAAAAAAGTTGCTACGATAATCTTAAAGCTATTAATACTTTTGAATTTTGTAGTATCTTAATGTATCTTTTCTAAAAATATATAATAACCAAATCTTTACACTTTTAACTTTTTCGGAGGTACCTTATATGTCAGGAGGTTCAACGGGCGAACGTCCATTCTCTGATATAATCACTAGTATTCGTTACTGGATTATTCACAGTATAACAATTCCAGCTCTTTTTGTAGCTGGATGGCTTTTTGTTAGTACAGGCTTAGCTTACGATATTTTTGGCACGCCTCGACCTAACGAATATTTTACACAAGAACGACAACAAGTTCCTTTGGTAAATGATCGATTTAGTGCTAAACAAGAGTTAGAAGATTTAACAAAAGGTTTGTAAAAATAAGTGAGATTTCATCGTGAGTAAAATTAAACAACCTATCGCTTACCCTATTTTTACGTTTAGATGGCTAGCTATTCATGGACTAGCTGTTCCAACTGTGTTTTTCCTTGGTGCAATTACCTCTATGCAATTTATTCAACGATAGGAGGATAGTATGAGTGGTCCTAATCCTAACAAACAACCTGTTGAACTAAATCGTACATCTCTATTTTGGGGTTTATTATTAATTTTCGTTTTAGCAGTCCTATTCTCTAGCTATTTCTTTAACTAAGATAATAGTAATTAGTATAAAGTAAATAAAATTTTGTTCTAATAGATCCATTGAACTTTTAAAAATTCACTACATGGAGGTAGTTACAAATGACTAGTACAGGTAGAATACCTCTGTGGCTTATCGCTACAGTAGGTGGTACAGCAGCTCTAACAGTCGTAGGTCTGTTCTTCTATGGTTCTTATTCAGGTGTAGGGTCATCTCTATAGACTCTTGGTAACTGAAAAAAAAAAAAGAAAATAGAAGTACACCGTAACAAACTAGATTTTGAGTCTAGTTTGTTATGTTTTAAATGAAATTTGTTTTAACTTATTGCATCTTGTTCTATATAGATAAATGCAAATGCCATTACCAAACCTGGAAACACTATACCGATTAAAGGAACAAGGATAGAAGGAAGATATGCAGCAGTCATAATAATTAGAAAGGTTTAATTCGTCTAGTTTTACGAAAATTTAACAATTAGAGTTTAGTATATTCATAGAGTAGACTCTTTACATATTTTAGTACTAAAATATAGCAATATAAAATATATCTAAGAATATGTTTACATTCAAAGAAATTAAGTTTAGAAATAAAACTCATACGAAAAAAAGTCAATATGCAAACTGAAAATGTAATACCAGAAAGCCTTCTGGCTATGCAAAAATTCTCCGAAACATACGCGAAAAGAACAGGGACTTTTTTCTGCTCAGATCTAAGTATAACTGCTGTTGTTATTGAGGGATTAGCTCGACATAAGGATGATTATGGAGCCCCATTATGTCCATGTCGACATTACGATGATAAAAACGCAGAAGTATCCTCGGCCTACTGGAACTGCCCATGTGTTCCTATGCGGGAACGAAGAGAATGTCATTGTATGCTTTTTCTAACTAAAGAAAACGAATTTTCGAGTGATCAACAAAAAATCAGTATAAATCAAGTCCTATCTTACATATCAAAAGATTAGTGTGAAAATAAAAAGAGCTATTAATTGCTCAAACTCTTAAATTAAAAATTTCGAGTTTAGAGGTTATAATAGCTCACCACATATGACATTACAGATTTCCACGTCTTAACGCTATCAAAACAATAATAGCGGGACCAGCTGTAATTACAAGAAATAAAGAGATCAGCTGTAATAAAGTTGTAAGGTTAAAAAACATAATAAAGTTCCTCTATGTAAAGTTAATACATATTTCATCAGTTATAATCAACCTAGAAATAATTAGATATCTACAGTATATTCTAATACCTATGATCTCAGATAATTCTTTGCAAAAAATTTTCTATCTTGATTTTAATAAAAAATATTCGATTATTTATTGGAGAATTAAAATTTCTACACAAATCGAATTTGACTCTAAATAGGAAATAAAAAACCGAATCAATTTCTTATCTGGATAGAGATCCTCAATAGTTTTTCGTAGATTTTTTTTGTTCAAAATAGAATCTTGTAAAAATATTGTGATAAAGTTCATAAGATTCAAAAATTTCTAACGATCCCAAAGATAGCTTGTCTTTATAATTTAATTATGATATGAATAGTGTATCATTATTTTATAGGGCTGCTAACTCAATGGTAGAGTACTCGGCTTTTAATCGATTTGTTCCGGGTTCGATCCCCGGGCAGCCCAATAAAAATCTGCAATATTCAAACTCTCAAATCAATGTGTAAAAAAAAATGTAAGGGCAGTTATGAAGTACAAATAAATAAATTTTACACAGTAATAATACCCCCAGGGGAATTCGAATCCCCGTTACCTCCGTGAAAGGGAGATGTCCTAGGCCTCTAGACGATGGGGGCCTTAAAAAACTCACTCGTATTTTGTATACTATATATAGTTATCTATCTAGACAAGATATGTCAACTACTTGTTTAAAATAGTCACTCTATCTAAATGATTATCTAAAAAATATTATACAAAACATTAAGTTAATGAACGTAATTCTACCATCACTCTACCTCACAGTTTTATTTATTACATTACTTATCGTTGCATCTTTCTTAATAAAACAAATTATTCAGAAACGAGAGACCGAAACTGAATTTAGCTCCCTACAAAAAAAATTAAAAAGAGGGGAAATGAACCATCAAGATCATTATTCTCTCGGAGTTATTTATCTGTCAAAAAAGTTATTTGATCAATCGATAATTCAGTTTTCTTATGCACTAAAATTCTGGGACAACAGTATTAGCAATGACTCTGAATTAGCAAATTTGTACAACACAATTGGATTTACATACTTCGAGACTAATCAACTTGACTTCGCAATATATTACTACAAAAAAGCTATTGAAGTAATGCCAAACTATATTACTGCGATAAAAAATCTAGGATATGCTTACGAACGAAAAAAACTTATACCGGAAGCTCTAGAGATCTACAAAACGGTATTGCAATATGACCAAAATAACGATCTTGCAAATGAAAAAGTAATATCTCTTTCAAAAAAAATACGCATATCGGGATGACAGGATTTGAACCTGCGGCATTCTGCTCCCAAAGCAGACGCGCTACCAAGCTGCGCTACATCCCGTTACTCTATTTTTAATCATAGCATAGGAAAAATAACATGTCTATAAAAATTTTTCACTTTAAGATATTTAGTTTTTATAAAAACTTCTTAAGAAAATGCTATTATTAGTATATGCGTTTATAAAGGAGAAAATACGTGAAAAATTGGATCTCAATCTTGCTAATATTTAATCTATTCATACTTCCTTCTACAGCAAAAGCGGACGTAGCTGGTCTAAAACCCTGCAACGAATCAAAAGAATTTCAACGCCGCTTAGATCAAAGTGTCAAAAAACTTGAAACAAGATTAAAGAAATACGATGCAGGAACTCCACCTGCTCTAGCCCTACAAAAACAAATTGAAAAAACTCAGGTAAGATTTGAACGTTATGGAAAATCTGGCTTATTATGTGGAACAGATGGTCTTCCTCATCTAATTACTGATGGCCGTTGGAACCATAGTGGTGAATTTGTTATACCTGGTCTGTTTTTCTTGTATATAGCCGGTTGGATTGGTTGGGTTGGAAGAAGCTATGTTCAGTGGGCTCGAACAACTGATAAACCAACAGAAAAAGAAATTATTATAGATGTACCTGTAGCTCTGAGTTTTGTAACAACAGGGTTTGTGTGGCCTTTTAGTGCATTTAAAGAATTTACAAGTAATAACCTAATAGCTCCAGCGGAAGAAGTTACAATTTCCCCTAGATAAACCTTAGATAGACTACATACTACAATTATATATTCACTATGGATAACAACTTTTTAAAATATTTATCTACAGCACCTGTACTATTAACTGTCTGGCTGTCTTTTACAGCTGCTCTAGTAATAGAAGGGAACAGATTCTATCCTGATATGTTGTATTTTCCTCTATAAGAAGTGAATACATATTTAAATTGAATAATAGAATAAAACATGTTATGCTAAATCTAAACCTATCTATATAGTATTAATACTTTTGACTTCATGAGAATCGGAAGATGGCAATGAAAAAAGTACATAATACGTTATAGATCGGGTGAGATTTTTTTTTAACATTTGAAAATAAAATCATTCTAATAAAAAGCATTTATTTTTCAAAAATTTATAACTATTTTTCCATTAAAAACTGGTTCATGAGATAGAATCTTAAAAATTTAATAATACCAATCTATTTAATCTAGTTTATACTATAAAATAAAGAGTTAGTAATACTAAAAACAAAAGGATTGAAATGACTCCATCTTTATCAGCTTTCATTAATAGCTTGCTTCTAGGTCTATTTGTAGTAATCATTCCCATAGGCTCCGCTTTATTCCTAGTTAGTCAAGCGGATCGAGTAACTCGTAACTAACAATAAGAAAGTTCTAATAAAAGTCAATTTTATTAGAACTTTCTTTTAGGTCACTTAAAAGGTAATGCGTACTTAACATTAAATATTGTCTACAAAAATAATAAAAACAAACTCTTCTCTTACAATTATCTGTAGATTAAGCTAACTTAAAATTTACTCATGAAAATCCAAGTCTCTCCCAAATCTCTTTTTCTAGGCTTTTTAACTATACTGTCTTTTTCAACAACATCTCTCGCAATTGATCTGGATGAAAACACTAGAACAATCCCTCTAGACTCTTCAGGTACGACTGTTACTCTAACCCCAGAACAAGTAAAAAGAGGAAAAAGACTTTTCAACGCATCTTGTGGTCAGTGTCATGTAGGTGGTATAACTAAAACTAACCCTAATCTTGGCTTAGAACCAGACGCACTAAGTTTAGCAACACCTCCAAGAGATAATGTAAACGCTCTTATTGATTATTTAAAAAATCCTACGAGCTATGATGGTTCAGAGTCGATAGCTGAGCTTCATCCTAGTACAAAAAGTGCAGATATATTTCCAAAAATGCGTAGTTTAAGTGATGAGGATCTATTCGCAATTAGTGGTCACATACTTCTTCAACCTAAATTAGGTGGAGAGAAATGGGGAGGAGGAAAAATCTACTACTAACAATAACAATTAGTTGCAAGATGCAATATCTAAAATGTGACCTTAGCTATTGCATCCTGAACTTTATTTATTATTTGTCATTTCGCACTTATCAATATGAGTTATAAACTAATCATTCTAGAAAATACCAACCTAGCTCTGATATATCATAATAATCAGCTCTCAAGTATCTTCATGGAACATAAAATTTATCCTATAAATAAAATCTATCTGGGTAAAATTTCAAATACTCTTCCAAGTTTAGGAGCAGCTTTTATTCAACTAGACAAATTGAAAAAAAAAAATGGTTTCATTCAATTCGATAAATTAAAAAAAGAACAATCAAAAACATATCTACAAAATACTAATAAAAACAAACATTTTTTAGTACAAGTAACTAGAGAACCAATTGGGAATAAAGGGCCAACCGTATCTACTAATGTATCTCTGAAAAGCACATATCTGACGCTATACCCCTTTCAACAAGATAATTATAAAAAGAAAAATATATATATTAATATAAATAAAGAATACATTCATGCTTTAAAATGCCTTCTTACTCCAAATAAACTACCAATCGTAATAAAAAACGAATCTATGAATGCCGACGTTAGCTTTCTACTAACTGAATCGGCTAGTTTAAAGCTAAACTGGATAAAATTAGTGAAAAAATCAAAACTTTCCTCTGTACCTTCTCCTTTAAAAAAAGAAAAAAGTTTTATTTATCGACTAGTCACAGAATATAAAACTATACGATTCGACCTTATCCATGTCGACTCTTTCAAAGGATGCCTAAAAATAAAAAAAATTCTATCAAAAATAGATATTTATAAAACCTCTCCGGAATATAAAACAATAATTGAATACCATAAGAACAAAATTAATTTAACCAAACATTTATCATTAGATCTAATAATATCTGACATTATAAAACCAAGAGTCAATCTTTATGCAGGGGGGTACATTGTAATAGAAAAAACAGAAGCGCTCACAACAATAGATATAAACTCAGGATCTTTCAAATCTTTGCTCAATTCACGTCAAACAAGTTTATGGATTAATTATTTAGCGATATATGAAATTGCAAAACAAATTAAACTAAGAAACATAGGAGGAATCATAGTTATAGACTTTATAGATTCCAGCAACCAATATGACCAGATGAAATTGTTAAAATATATAGATAACTTACTTAAAAAAGACCAGACCAAATGTACTATAGTTCAGATATCTGAACTAGGACTCCTGGAGCTAACTAGAGCTCGACATGGTCAAAGTATCTATGATGCATTTACCTGCAAATGTAAAATATGCAATGGATTAGGGTATACCGCGAATCGTCTAAGCTTATCCCAACCAAATTTTTGTACGACTTTACTAGACTTTTATCCAATTTTTCTAAGAAATCAAACACTCTTTAAATAAAAATTATATAATAAAGCATAGAGTAAAAAATTGAGTATGTAGCTCAGTGGATAGAGTACCAGATTCCGGTCCTGGTTGTCGTGGGTTCGATTCCCGCCATGCTCAATGAGTTTTAATAAAAAGTCCCAGGTAAAAAAGGTGTAATTTTTTTCTAAATATGTTAATATTATCTTGCATGGGGCTGTTTAGGAATCGACACTTGATGAAGAATAATGAAATGATGCAAGTCAAGTTTAAGTTTCCTTGTACTAAAAACTTACAAAATAAATGCAAATAACATAGTTTCTTTCAATCAAAAACTTGTATTAGCTTAAAATTAAACCTTAGATTTTATAAAACAAATTAATTTTCTTCGTAATTAATTCAGAGATATAAGAAAAATAGTTTTATATATTGAATAAGACTAAACTTGTGAACGAATTCTTTATGATTAATTAAGTGGACGTGGGTTCAACTCCCACCAGTTCCAAAAATTAATTCACATGCATCTGTGGCCGAGTGGTCGAAGGCACCGGACTCATAATCCGTATCTCGCAAGAGACATCGCTGGTTCAAACCCAGCCGGATGCAATGAAAAAATGACTTTCCTAGACGTATATATTCAAATGCTCAAATTCTTCTATAGACTATACAGACACGCTAAAATGAAACATACAATTTCCGTCTTAGTAGAAGACGAATCGGGAGTCTTAACACGAATTGCAGGACTTTTTGCACGAAGAGGTTTTAATATTGAAAGTCTAGCCGTCGGGCCTGCTGAACAATTAGGAGTATCAAGAATTACAATGGTTGTACCTGGTGAAGAAAGAACCATTGAACAGCTTACAAAACAACTATATAAATTAGTCAATATACTGCGAGTTCAAGATATCACGGATGTTCCATGCGTGGAAAGAGAACTCATCCTCTTGAAAGTTAATACAGACAATCATAAAAGATCAGAATTATTAGAAATCGTTCAGATATTTAGAGCAAGAGTCGTAGATCTGGCTGAGAACTCACTTATTATTGAAGCTACAGGAGACCCTGGAAAGATAATGGCTATAGAACAAATCTTAAAACCATTTGGTATCATAGAAATTGCTAGAACAGGAAAAATTTCTCTAACTCGTGAATCAAAAGTAAATACAGAATTTCTACGAACACTAAGAAACTAAAATGGGGGTGGAGGGACTCGAACCCTCACGACCAAAATAGCCAACAGATTTTAAGTCTGTTGTGTCTACCATTCCACCACACCCCCTTATCCTAGGCGGCACCCGGATTTGAACCGGGGATAAAGGATTTGCAATCCCTTGCCTTACCACTTGGCCATGCCGCCATTTTACTTAATCTTAAATAATAATACACTTTTTTTCTTTTTACGTATAGATTTGAAAATTATTAATTATATATATATATTATAGATATAGATCTAAGATTTGAACACTCGGCTTTTTCTAATATCTTCAGACTGAATAGTCACTAAATCAGCTTTAGTCAAGACCCGATCCCCAGCTGCAAACATTCTGTTAGCTTGCCTCATCCTAGCTCTGTCAATTGCATTCCGAACACTTCTAGCATTTGCAAAGTGAGGTTGTTGAGCCCGTAATCTTATATATTCTAAAAGAGCAACCTCTGACTCTTCAGTAAGAACATACTGTTGATCTTGAAGCATCATTTTTCCTATTTGTAGTAACTCTTCAGGACTATAATCTGGAAAGTCTACATGATTTGCAACTCTAGATGATAACCCTGGATTGGAAGCGTAAAAACTATCCATTCGATCTTTATATCCTGCAAATATAATGATAAGATCATCCCTTTGATTTTCCATAACTTGAAGCAAGATTTCGATAGCTTCAGCTCCATAATCTCTTTCATTATCAGGTTTGTAAAGATAATAAGCTTCGTCAATAAATAAAACACCACCCATTGCACGTTTTAGAACTTCTTTTGTTTTTGGAGCAGTGTGTCCAATATACTGACCAACTAAATCATCTCGAGTAACTGTTATCAGATGACCTTTTCTAACATAACCTAATCTAAACAAAATATCAGCCATTTTCAAAGCAACCGTAGTTTTTCCAGTCCCAGGACTTCCTGTAAAAGACATATGTAATCCAGGGTTCGAGGACGTTAAACCTAAAGCTTTACGAAGTCTATGTACCAATAACAAAGCTGCAATCTCTCTAATTCTAGTTTTTACAGGAACTAGCCCGATTAAATCTTCATCTAACTGATCTAACACCTCTTGAATCTGACGCTTCTCATATTCTTCTTGAAGATTTACCAAAACCTCACCTTGATTTCCTTGCATAAACGTACTAGTATTCATAAGAAATTTAATTATTTATCTGAATAAAGAAATAAAAATAGAGAGGAATGTAACCTCTCTATTTACTTAGATTATACCTAAGTTGTTAGTAGCGCTCTCCTTCTGGTTTGCTAGTAGCATAACTTTGAATTGTGTAGCGAATAAATCTAGATTTATCTTCTGTACGAGCTAGTGTGAATCCAGGTTCGTTAGAAGTAGGTCTTTGTACGATGAAAGAAAGACAACAGCTTTCAACACCTCTTGAGTTGTCAAATGCGTTAACTTTTACATAAGCGTTAGGTTTAGCTTTACGTGCTGCGTTAACTTCGAACATAACAGCAGCAGCATCTTTGATACCAAAAAGTGGAAGACCCCACATTTCCCAGTAACAGTTACGCGGATGAGGATCATCTGTCCACTCAACGTTAAGAGCCCAGCCTTTGCTGATAGAATATTGAATTTGTTTAACGATTTGCTCGTCAGTTAAGTCTGGAAGGAAAGAAAAAGCGCCTTGTGTTAATCTCACGATATACTCCTTTGGTTAATTAAATGATACTATACTATCGGTTAGAAGTAGCTGTCTCAATGAAGTCAGCTGTATCTGTAGATGCGTAGTTGAACGTAATATCTTTCCAAAGATCTAAAGCTGTTTGAAGAGGACCACAGCTCTTAGCAGCAGTCTTAAGAATTTGAGGACCTTCAGCTAAGTAATCACGACCTTCGTTACGAGCAACAACCATACACTCAAGAGCTACACGGTTAGCTGTAGCACCAGCTTGGATACCATCAGGGTGACCAATAGTACCGCCACCAAATTGTAATACAACGTCATCACCTAGGTAGTGAATTAATTGGTGCATTTGACCACAGTGGATACCACCAGAAGCAACTGGAAGACATTTAGCCATAGAAGCCCAATCTTGAGCGAAGAATAAACCTTGTGGAAGGTTAATATCTGTCTTAGTAGATAGTAATACGTTGTAGAAACCTTTAACCATTAGAGGGTCGCCTTCTAATTTACCAACAACTGTACCAGCGTGAATGTGGTCAACACCAGCCATACGCATCCACTTACAAATAACACGGAAGTTCATACCGTGAGTTTTTTGACGAGAATACGTAGAGTTACCAGCACGGTGTAGGTGTAAGATCATGCTGTTATTACGAGCCCAAATACCCATACTTTGGATAGCAGTATAACCAATTACAAGGTCGATCATACAAATAACGCTTCCGATTTCTTTAGCGAATTCAGCGCGCTCATACATATCTTCCATAGTACCAGCTGTAACGTTGAAGTAGTGACCTTTAACTTCACCAGCAGCAGCAGCAGCTCTGTTAACACCTTCAATACCGAATAAGAAACGCTCTCTCCATCTCATGAAAGGTTGAGAGTTAATGTTTTCGTCATCTTTCAGGAAGTCTAGACCACCTTTTAGACCTTCGTACACAACACGTCCGTAGTTTTTACCAGATAAACCTAGTTTAGGTTTAACAGTTGCTCCTAAAAGAGGACGGCCGTATTTGTCAAGTCTTTCACGCTCAACAATTACACCAGTAGCAGGACCTTGGAATGTTTTTAAGTATGCAATAGAAATACGCATATCTTCTAGACGTAGTGCGTTCACAGCTTTAAAACCGAAAACGTTACCGATGATAGACGCAGTTAAGTTAGCTAAAGAGCCTTCTTCGAATAAATCTAATTCATAAGCGATATATGCGAAGTATTGGTCAGCTGCACCTGGAACAGGGTCAACTCTGTAAGCTTTTGCTCTGTAAAGGTCACACGCTGTTAAAAGGTCAGTCCAAACAACTGTCCATGTTGCTGTAGAAGACTCACCAGCAATCGCTGCTGCACACTCAACAGGGTCAACACCTTTTTGAGGAGTCATACGGAACATAGCTAGGATGTCAGTATCTTTAATATTGTAATCAGCATCCCAGTAGCCCATTTTTGCGTAAGGGATAACGCCTGATTCGTAACGTTCGTTTTTGATTCGAGTCCGTGACTCAACGGATTGAGACATACATTCCTCCTGTAAAGGTTATAGTCGATAAAGTATAAGTTGTGATAGTGAAGTTATAGACAAACAAAATCACAATAGTTGTAGCTAAAAACTAGATAAGTTTTCTAACTGATTAAATTATATCTTCTTTTAATAATAGCAAGAAAACAGAATCCCAACGCAAACCTTTACTTATATGTTTTATAAGATTAGCTTATAAGTAACAAATCAAGCTATGAAGAATAAACAAACTCCAAGCAAATCAGAATTAAATATCCTAAAACTTGCTAATGAAAAGTAGATTAAGTAAATTTTTATGATATAAAAAAAAAATAAACTATCAACTTAAAAAACTTATGTACCAGAACGCCATTGACATAACAAACCAGTTTACAAGAGATCCTGTTCCTGCACTTATTGAAAAACTATCCAGCGAATATGATGTAAAAGTAAAGATTCAAACAGACTATGACAATGAACTGTACCAAGGACAAAAAAAAAATTTAATACAACTTAACCCAAACTTCAATGAAAACAAAAACCCATCTTTAAATTTTTCAAACCTCTCTAGAATATTTTCAAACAAACGATCTCCTAATTTTCCAAGCCAAGAACAAAAGCATGTCTTAAACAAATTAAAATATATACCTTGTTACACTGTAGTAAATAATAAAAATGAAATTGTAATGGCATCCCCAAGATTTCAGAAGGGAGACAATACCATAGAATGGCTACAAAATAAATATTATGAATTGTTCTGCTGGTCGGGGGATAGTGGATCCGTCTCTCTAAGTTTATTCTTTATGAATAAAGAAGATGCAGCTACGTACTTGCATGAAATTTGTAAAAAAGAACCAAAAGAATCTGAAATACACGGATTAAAGATAAAAACTACAGGTTTAGATTCATTTTATAAACTTAATCGAACATCTCCTGCTAAAAATCAAACCAGACTTGTATGCGATCTTCAAGAAATAGACTTACTTCTCGGAGAATATATATATAATTCATCCAACACTGTAAATTCAAAACAAAAATATTCAAACCGATGGTTTCAAGGAACACCAGTGTATAGTTTTAAAACATATGCAAACTCAAAAGAAAAAGATCTATTAAACTATTCTTCTCACATAGAAGATGGAAAAAATTTAGTTTTTTTCACCCGAAAAGATGCAATTAAAGCATGGAAATGTCATTTGTCTAAAACCAATCAAAACTATTACAAAAATGCTCCAAACTTAGAAATCTATAACCTAGAAAGTCTACTTTTAGATCTTGAAAATAGCAAACTAGACTCTATTTTAGATGTAGTACTTATACCACCATCTTCCTCCATGGTACAATCTGATTTTTTAGAAACTGACATAAATCACTCTAAAACAAATGATCTAGATAAACAGTTTTTCAAAACCAAATTAAAACTAAAAGAATTCCAAAGATTTTACAAAGGTTTAATTTGGTTATTTACATCAGATACTTTACCAAGTGAAGAAAATTCTTGGTGAAAATCTGGTCAAACGGAGGTTAAAATTTACGTATCCGACAATTCAAAAACTCTTACCCTTTACGAGAATAATACTCAACAACTAATAACTCATTCAATTGGAGAGCTACCCACTCTCTTTCTATAATGCCGTTAACTTTTCCTGTAAAACTAGATTTATCAATCTCTAAATGGGTAGGAATATTAGCCAAGCCCGGAAAAGACATATAAGTTTCTACTAACTGCTTTGATTTTGAGTTATTTCTAATATTTATCATATCACCAGTCTGACATTGATAACTAGGTATCGAAACGCGTTTACTATTTATATAAATATGACCATGTGTAACTAATTGTCTTGCAGCTGGTATCGTAGGTGCCATCCCTAACCTAAAAATAATATTATCCAATCTCATCTCTAATAACTGTAGCAACGCTTCTCCTGTCGATCCTTTTATTCTTCTAGCGTCTCTAACGTATTTTAAAAGCTGCCTTTCTGTCAAACCATAATTAAATCTAAGCTTCTGTTTCTCTTCTAATCGTATAGAATACTCCGATGGTTTTCTGTTTTGATCTCCATGTTGACCTGGTCTTGTATTTCTTTTTGTTATTTTTCTTGTTAATCCAGGTAATTCTCCTAACCGACGAATCACTCTTAGTACAGCTCCTCTGTATCTAGACATAAAAAAATTCTCTCCTTCAAAAATAAAGTTTTTCTAAACAAATTTAAATTTTAAATCGTCACTACTTTTATACTTCATAAAAAAATAAACTTCTACTGATTGTAGGTAATTATGAAATGAATCAATAGTCTCTGAACAAATAATAAACCAAAAACACTTTACTATCCATAATTGTTTATTGTATAGTAAAAAAGTATAAAAAATTGCTGGTGTAGCTCAATTGGTAGAGCAACTGATTTGTAATCAGTAGGTTGCGGGTTCAAGTCCCTTCACCAGCTTAAAATAGTCTAAAAATCCTCCTTTAATTTTAGAATTCAAGGAATTAAAATCTATAATGATAACTGCTAGAGAAAACCCTGAAAATTAGGTAGACTTTAGAGAATACTAATAGACGTTTATGCCTAAAAACACCACGCAGAAACTAAATTAAAATTTTACATAAATTAAATTCTTACAATTCTAAAAAAGAAGTTGCATAAATTGATAGTGAAATGTTAGTATATTTTCATTAAGAATAAAAAGGGCGGTTAGCTCAGCGGTAGAGCGCCTGCCTTACAAGCAGGTGGTCACTGGTTCAAATCCAGTACCGCCCAATGTTCATACTGTAAATCAGATACGGGTTCATCGTCTAAGGGATCAGGACAGGGACCTTCTAAGTCTCTAATGTAGGTTCGAATCCTACTGAGCCTATAAACAAACACACTTATGTTGTGTTGTAAATACAAGTTATAAATTATTGTACTTCTCCAAAAACCTTAAGGAAAGTTTTCAAAACTTTATCCCCAGAGTCGATGGTTTCAAGTGGATCTTTTCTTAACCTATGTCTCAAACACATCGTTATAATGGCTTTGATATCACTAGACGTAACCGTTGTTCTACCTTCATATGCCGCATATGCTCTCGAAGCTCTGTTCGTTACAATGTCACCTCGCAGGCCATCAACATCTAACTCACTACAAACTTGAGATATTTTCACCCTTAAGTCGTATTCGATAGTGACTTGGGGTAGCAATTGTTGAGCGTTGATGATCTTACTTCTAAACTCTTCTTGCTTATCTCTATATTTAGCTAGAGATTCTTGAGGATTTTTATCAAACTCTGATCTTTGTTCTACAATCTGAACTCTCAATTCTGGACTTTTTACAGTTCGAATTTCCGAATGCATGCCAAATCTATCTAAGAGCTGAGGTCTAAGCTCACCTTCCTCAGGGTTCCCTGATCCCACAAGTACAAATCTAGCTGGATGTCGAATTGAAATACCTTCTCTCTCCACAGTATTCCACCCGGAAGCAGCAGAATCTAACAAAATATCTACTAAGTGATCATCTAAAAGATTTACTTCATCTACATAAAGAATACCTCGATTAGCTTTTGCAAGTAAACCAGGTTCAAAAGCCTTAACCCCATCAGTCAATGCCTTTTCTATATCTATAGTTCCACAGACTCTATCTTCTGTAGCTCCTAGAGGTAAATCGACCATCATAACTTTTTTTAAAGCAACGTCTAGACGCGTACCAGATTCAATCGAATTTCGAACTTCATCACTCATAAGTTCAAAATCGTTTGGATGAGAGTTAAAGGGATCATCTCTAACAACTTCTATCTCAGGTAAAATATCAGTTATAGCTCTGATTGTCGTAGACTTTCCTGTTCCTCTATCACCCATAATAATTACACCTCCAATTTTAGGATCTATAACATTAAGGGCTAAAGCGAGTTTCATTTCTTCTTGACCTACAATGGCTGTGAACGGGAATATAGGACGATTCGTATTTTTTATAATATTTGCAGTCACAATAATTTTTATTCTTTGTTATATTTTTTATAGTTAAAATCTACTCTAATTAAACTTAATCTGTTCAAGATTATTTGCTAAGTGAGAAAATTTACTTTTTAAACCAAAACCTTATCTTTCGTGTGAAATAAGAGTTTTTAATTCTCTTATTTCATTTGTTTAAATCGAAGTAACAAAATATTTTACTGGTATAAAGAAGTTCCTAAGCGGATGGCTAGTACCAGAGATACTAGTGCTAATATCAGAGCAACAAATATTTGTACATCACTAATCATAATTATTCTCCTTATCTCTTTTCTATCAAGATAATAGACCATAGAATAAATTTTTTAACACTTATTTAGATGGACTTTACAGATCTGAAATAAAATTATCAAAAATAAAAAAAAATAACTAGTAATTTTCACATTTATAAATGGTTGACAATTCTTCTAATCACCACTATCGTAATTTCAGGATTAAGAAATAAATCCACACATCAGTTTTGAAACTAATTCTGTAGAGACAGTTATAAAATTTAGGATATCATGGAGAGTTTGATCCTGGCTCAGGATGAACGCTGGCGGTATGCTTAACACATGCAAGTCGTACGAAGACCTTTGGTCTTAGTGGCGGACGGGTGAGTAACACGTGAGAATCTGCCCTTAGGAAGAGGATAACAGCTGGAAACGGTTGCTAATACTCTATACGCCGAGAGGTAAAAGGATTTATCCACCTTAGGAAGAGCTCG
>Ga0209358_10000048_pt1 | contig 101436 bp, 81 predicted proteins | sample LauGreFa1BDMLBSN_2_FD_187574 | JGI IMG/M metagenome (GOLD analysis project Ga0209358, IMG submission 187574) | Freshwater lake microbial communities from Lake Michigan, USA - Fa13.BD.MLB.SN (SPAdes) (version 2) | ecosystem: Environmental > Aquatic > Freshwater > Lake | place: Lake Michigan... | reverse complement strand
ACAATTGTACGATGTGTTTAAAACACCAACTTATTATTTACTAGACGCCAATAAAAGAATCATTGCGAAAAATCTAACCCTACAACAGTTTAACGATTTCCTTTTAAATAGTAAGAAGAAATAAAATAAGATGCTATCACATCTAATGAAAAAAATGACAACATAAATTATGTATAATTTATGTTGATGGGTAGATTAAAAAAAATCAATTAGACAGTAAATAAATAAGGTGCTAAATTTTATAGCACCTTATTTATTAAAACACTTTAGCTACCACATCTCTAATTACTTTAGGCTTGCCTAAGGTATAATAGTGTAGAACAGGCACTCCTGCTGCTTTTAGCTCCTTACTTTGTTGGATCAACCACTCTGTACCCACTTGCTCACAAGCTTCATCAGTAGTCGCTGCATTCATTGCTTTGGACAATGCTTCTGGAATATCTACAAAGAAAATATTAGGTAAAACAGTTAGTTGTTTTTTATTCGTAATAGGTTTTAATCCTGGAATAATCGGCACATTGATACCAATACTTCTGCAAGCGTCTACATATTCAAAATATTTTTTGTTGTCAAAAAACATTTGTGTCATAATGTATTGTGCACCTGCGTCTACTTTTTCTTTGGCTTTTTGTAAATCAAATTCCATACTAGGTGCTTCAAAATGTTTTTCTGGATATCCAGATACACCCATACAGAAATTGGTTTTACTTCCATTCAAAATATCCTTGTCTAAATAAACACCGTTGTTTAAATCTACAATCTGCTTTAATAAATCAATCGCTTGTTTATTTCCATTAGGTGTTGGTACAAATGTTTTTTGTCCTTTCTCTGCATCACCTCTTAACACTAGTACATTATCAATACCTAAAAATTGTAAATCAATTAATGCATCTTCCGTTTCTCTTTTGGAAAAACCACCACAGATAATATGTGGAACAGCATCCACATTATAATGGTTCATGATGGCTGCACAGATACCTACTGTACCAGGGCGCTTACGCACATCTACCATCTCGGTGCTTCCATCTTCCTTGGTTCTAGCAATGGTCTCACTTCTGTGATAAGTAACATTGATCCATGATGGTTTAAATTCCATCAAAGGATCTATATGATCAAATAATGACTTAATGGTCTTTCCTTTTAGCGGCGGCAATACCTCATATGATAATAATGTTCCCTTTGCCTTTGTTAAATGTTCTATTACGTGCATAGAACACAAAAATAGTTAATATTTAGCCTTATTTTTGTACAAATTTTTAGAGTGAAGCTTACCATACATACCAACAATCTTGTAAAGCAATATAAAAGCAGAAAAGTAGTGAACGATGTGAGCATTTCTGTTCAACAAGGAGAGATTGTGGGCTTATTGGGACCCAATGGCGCTGGTAAAACCACTACATTTTATATGGTAGTGGGTTTGATTGCACCCGATCAAGGATCTGTTTATTTAAACGAAGAAGATATTACCAAGCTTCCCATGTATAAAAGAGCTCAAATGGGATTGGGTTATCTACCTCAAGAAGCAAGTGTCTTTAGAAAGTTATCGGTGGAAGATAATATTATGGCGGTGTTAGAAATGACTGCCTTAAATAAAGAAGAAAGAGAAGCAAAATTAGAAAGCTTATTAGATGAATTTAATTTACACCATGTGAGAAAAAACAATGGTGATAGTTTGAGTGGTGGGGAAAGAAGAAGAACAGAGATTGCAAGAGCATTAGCCGTAGATCCTAAATTTATATTATTAGACGAGCCCTTTGCTGGCGTGGATCCTATCGCAGTAGAAGATATTCAATCGGTAGTAGCAAAATTAAAAACCAAAGACATTGGTATTTTAATTACCGATCACAATGTAAACGAAACCTTATCTATTTGTGATAGAGCTTACTTATTAATTGAAGGAAAAATATTCAAGCACGGCACTGCTGAAGAATTAGCAGCAGACGAACAAGTTCGTCGTCTTTACCTTGGAACCAATTTTGAGTTGAAGCGTAAGGATTGGATTATTGAGATGGGTCAAAAAGCCAAGTAATTTCTTATATTGTGCAGAGTAAATGAAAATTTTTAGTCCAGCACTTTCACGATTGGCTCGTTTTCGCTATTGGCGAATTGAGCATTGGGAAAATGACCCTATTGCAGCACAGCGAGAAGTCTTACAAGACCTTATTACCCACGGGCAATACACGCAGTTTGGCAGGAAGTATGGTTACTCCGAGATTTTTACTATTAGAAAATTTAAAGAGACCGTTCCCATTCATGAATACCAGGATTTGAAGCCTTATATAGATCAGATCATGGATGGTGAAGAATCTGTTTTATGGAATACACCTGTTGGATGGTTTGCAAAAAGCAGTGGCACCACTAGCGATAAAAGCAAGTTTATTCCTTTAACCAAGGAAAGTATTGAAGACAATCATTTTCAAGCAGCCAAAGATGTGTTGACTATTTATTATCATGCATACCCAGAAAGTGATTTATTAACTGGTAAGGGTTTAGTCATTGGTGGTAGTCATCAAGTGCATCCTATCAAAGACAATATTCAATTTGGAGATTTAAGTGGTGTCTTATTACAAAACTCTCCTTTCTGGTCCAATTTTATTAGAACTCCAGAATTGGCTATTGCATTAATGGATGAGTGGGAAGGAAAAATAGAAGCATTAGCACAAAGCACCATCAATGAACCAGTTACTTCTATTTCGGGTGTACCCACTTGGACCTTGGTTTTACTAAAAAGAATTTTAGAAATCTCTGGTAAAAAAAATATCAAAGAAGTTTGGCCTGAGTTTGAATTATATATTCATGGCGGAGTTTCTTTTACTCCCTATAAAGAACAATTTGAAAAAATTATTGGTCCAGGATGTAAGTATATCGAGATATACAATGCCAGTGAGGGTTTCTTTGCTGCACAAGATAAGATTGATGAAGAGGGGATGTTATTGTTTTTAAATCATGGTATCTTTTACGAGTTCATGCCTATTGAAGAATATGGTAAAACACATCCAATAACAGTTGGTTTAGACAAAGTAGAAATAGGAAAGAACTATGCTATTGTAATTAGTACCAATGGAGGTCTTTGGAGATATTTGGTGGGAGATACCATTCAGTTTGTTCAGCTCAATCCTTATAAAATAAAAGTAAGTGGTAGATTGAAACAATATATCAATGCTTTTGGAGAAGAAGTTATTGCAGATAATACAGATCACGCGATTGCAAAAACCTGCGCAGCATTTAATGTTACATTAAATGAATATACTGCTGCGCCAGTGTATATGACTGATCACAATAGTGGTGCACACGAATGGTTGATTGAGTTTGAAAAAGCACCTGCAGATTTACATGCATTTACGGTAGCATTAGACAATAATTTAAAAGCATTGAATAGTGATTACGAAGCCAAGAGACATAAGGACATTGCCTTAGGACTTCCTCAAATTACTGCAGTAAAAAAAGGATGCTTTCACGAGTGGTTAAAAAGAAAAGGGAAATTAGGTGGACAACATAAAGTGCCTAGACTTTCTAATGAGCGTACATTTGTAGAAGAAATAAAGGGGATTCATTTATCTTTGTAATACATTATTAATCATTGATTCGAAAAACAAGCATTATGAAATTATTAGCAGGAAAAGTATCTATCGTAACTGGTGCAGCAAGAGGAATTGGTGCAGCAATTGCATTAAAATTAGCAGAACAAGGAAGCCATGTTGCATTTACTTATGTAAGTGATAGTAGTGCTGAGAAAGCGAATCAATTGGTTGCAGAAATAGAAAAGCATGGCGTAAAAGCAAAAGCATACAAAGCAAATGCTGGAGACTTTGCTGCTTGTGAAACATTTGTAAACGATGTGGTAGCAACATTTGGAACGGTTGATATTTGTGTGAACAATGCAGGTATCTCTAAAGATAATTTATTGTTGAGAATGACTCCTGAACAATGGGACGATGTGATGGAAACAAACTTGAAGAGTGTGTATAATATGACCAAGCATGTGATTCGTCCAATGATGAAAGCTAGATCTGGAAGTATTATTAATATGAGTTCTATTATTGGAATCAGAGGAAATGCAGGTCAATCAAGTTATGCTGCAAGTAAAGCTGGTATCATTGGTTTTACTAAATCTATAGCTGCCGAAGTAGGTAGTAGAAATATTCGTTGCAATGCGATTGCTCCTGGTTTTATTGAAACCGATATGACACATTATTTAAATGAAGGCGAAGCAGGAAAATCTTTCTTGGAAAAAATTCCTTTGGGAAGATTTGGGAAAGCAGATGAAATTGCAAACACCACTTTATTCTTAGCGAGTGATATGAGTAGCTATGTGACTGGCCAAGTGATTAGTGCTTGTGGTGGTTTAAATATTTAAAGATCAACTCTATTCATAAAAAAAGGATCAACAAATGTTGATCCTTTTTTTGTACTTTATTTAGTAATTAGATTCTATGATCAATTTCTGTTTTTAAGCTGGCATAGATAGATTCAACAGTTCCTTCTCCTTTTACATTCACCACTTTATTGAATTGCGCATAGTGTTTTGCTACTGCAGTTGTTTTATCATGGTATTCTTGAATACGCGCGCGAATAATTGTTTCATTGGTATCGTCACTACGACCAGATGTTAAACCTCTTCCTAATAATCTTTTCACTAATTCTTCTTCACTCACTTCTAAAGCTAATACCACATTGATCTCACTTGACTTGCTTTTTAATAAAGCATCTAATGCGATACATTGTGCAGTGGTTCTTGGAAATCCATCAAATAAAAATCCTTTCGCTTCAGGATCTGCTTGCATAAAATTATCTACCATGCCAATCACCACTTCGTCTGGAACCAATTGACCAGCATCCATAAAACGCTTTGCTTCTAAACCCAAAGTTGTTGAATTGCCAATCTCTTCTCTTAATAAATTACCAGTAGAAAGGTGTTTTAAACCAAATTCTGCAATGATAGATTCACTTTGAGTGCCTTTTCCGCTTCCTGGAGGGCCAAATAAGATTAGATTGAACATGCTAATGAGTTGAAAGATTCGTTGTTGTTAACAAAGATACAGAACTAGCGTAAATTTTAACAGATGCTAGCTTAAAAAAACTGAACAAAATAACTGAATACTTGTTAGTATTTTTGAACTAAGAATATCTATATGTATAAACTAGTCTTTGTATTGCTCTGCTTTTCTCAAATAGCATGTGCACAAAACAATTCAAAAACCGCTCAAATCAACCCTAGTATGAGTAACAAGAACAATCCCTATTATAAAAAGAATCAACAGGAGAACGTTGTGGTACCAGATAGTATTTGGAAACAAATTCTTCCAGCAGATGTATATGAAATTGCAAGATTAAAAGGAACCGAGCGCCCTTTTACGAGCAAGTATGAAACATCTAAAGAAATAGGTACTTATTTTTGTGCTGCATGCGGTAACGCTTTATTTAAAAGCGATACCAAATTTGATAGTGGTTGTGGATGGCCTAGTTTTTACGAACCTATTGCAAAAGGTTCAATTATTTATACTCCGGACAATAGTCATGGAATGAGAAGGACCGAAGTTCAATGTGGCAAATGCAAAGCGCATTTGGGTCACGTTTTTGAAGACGGTCCTCCTCCTACAGGATTACGCTATTGTATTAACGGCGTTATCCTAGATTTTGAGAAAAAATAATTTACTCATGTGCGTCTTCTGCTAGCTCATTCGCAACTACAGAAGGAACATTGATTAAGCTTCCATAAAACAATGCATTTAAAAATAGCTTGTTCGTGCCATACCATGCTCCTCTAAAATTAGGTTCATCGGCAAACAAGACAACTCTACCCATTCCCTCTTGACCTATTAAGATGGAGGGATTGTTTCGCATTTTCTTTAATGTAGTTGCATGTACATAACCCCCTACAACGGGTTCATTCAAGTATTGTGCAACGGTGTTATAAGGATTTGAACTCTTTTGGAAAAAGGTAAGTCCGTTTTTATACACAGAAACATACTTATTAGTAAAGCCATAACCCACTGGATGAGTAGTGTCAAGATCTATTTTAAAGATGGATCCACCCAAGGCTTTTGCTCCTTCTATCTCAACAGCTCTATCGTATAATTGTCTAGTACTACTAAATACAGAATCCGTGATTAATTTATGTTTAGTAATTCCATTTCTAATAGCCCACTCTGCTCCTCCTTTAATAGTGATCAAAGTATTACCATTTTGGATCCATGCTCTAATTTTATCAATGCTTGATTTATCCAATAAAGCATAATTACCAGATACCATGATCATTGTATTATACCTTGTCAAATCAATTCTTGAAAAAGTTAAAACATCTGCTTTAGTGATTGGCATGCTTAATCTTTGATCCAATAAATGCCATACTTCACCCGCTTCAGATGCAGCAACACCTGTACCTATAATCATAATGGCTTCGGGCTTTTTTAATGTTCTCACATAATTGCTTCCTAAATCAATACCCGAATTGCTAAAACCAGAACCAATACTGTGCACTTCAATATTAGCGTCCTTACTTGCTCCTTGTATAATTTCAAAAACCTTATCGCTAGATAACTGCTGTTGTTGAACAGATACCACTACGGTACCATAACCAAATTGCTTATTTGAAGAACCAATAGTAATACTAAATGGTCTTGTTGCTGTTTGTACAATAACCCCTTGTTTTTGTAAGTCAAAAATAAATTTATGAATATTGTAATCTGTATTGTTTACAATATATGCATAGGTACTTTTTGTTGCAGCGGGCTTGTTTGCATTAAGTGCTGCATTAATTTTAGCGCCCGGTACAAAAGCAGTTTTTACTTCTGTGTAGGGTAAATTAAATGCATGAATTAAACTCCATGTAGATGCATCATAAAAAGAACTGTCTTTATATGGAATTTGATTTTCAAAAATTGTTCTTACCATAATATGATTGTCTTGTGCTACAGGAACATAAAACTGTTTACTATTTGGCACTTCATATACATCTACTCTATGAATTTGCAATAAGTCTACAAAAGCTTTTGTTCTATTGTAATCATTTGGATCTCCAAAAGCATATCCTTTAATCACAGATGCTTCTGCTTGTTTTTTAGCGGTCTCATAAAAGTTTTTTCTTAGATCTAATAAAGCGTCTTTTTCTGCAAGAGATGCTTTAATGGTAGCCAGTGATGCAGTAAACTGATTTCTTATGGTGAATGCAAATGTGATAGGGATTGTAGTGGTTTCTTGAACATGTCCTCTACTACTTCCTTGTTCAAATAAAAATCCTGCACCACCATAAAAATTGATATAGCTACTTCCATATCCTGGATATAATTTATCAAATGCTTCTTTTGTAAAATACATTGAGCCAATATTGTTGGCTGCCTTGGTAAAATATTCAGCAAATTTTGGATAGATATTTTTATATAAATATCCTGGCACTACAGGGTTGTTACTTGCTTCTTCTCCCGGATCAAAATAGAAAGTTGAGTTGGTACCCATTTCATGATGATCTGTTTGCACATAAGGTCTCCACTTATGAAAGAAATTAATTCTATTTCTTGTTTCTGGAAAAGTAGCTAAATACCAATCTCTATTTAAATCAAACCAATAGTGATTGAATCTTCCTCCAGGCCAAATTTCATTATGTTCTCTGTCATTAGGGTCTGCTACTGGAGGAAATCCTTTGTGCATATTGGCCCAACTTGAATGTCTATCTCTTCCATCTGGATTAATATTAGGATCCATGGTAATCACCATTTGTGACAACCATTGTTTTGTTTCTTCAGATTCCGACGCAGTTAAATAATACGCCGTTAACATGGCTGCTTCACTAGAAGAAGGCTCGTTACCGTGTACATTGTAGGCTAAGTGAATCACTAAGGGTACATTTTTAGTGGCTCCGTTTTTTTGACCAGCCAAATGTGCTTCTCTAATTGATTCAATATTTTGATGATGCTTGGGATCTGTAAAAACTGCAGTTATCTGTGCTCTATGCTCAAAAGTTTCTCCAATAATTTCACTACTCACTCTATCAGATAATCTGTCTAACTCTTTTATATACTCTACAATTCTTTCGTGACGAGTATGTTGCTCACCAATATTGTATCCTAAGAATTGTGCAGGAGTTGGTATAGCAGGATTAAATTTTCCAGCATTTGGATAAAAATAATTTTCTTGTGCCAATACTGTTAAAGTAAACAATAATGCACTACATAATAAATGAAGCTTTTTCATATGATTAAACTGTTTGAGTGGATGGAAGTTTATGTTTCTTATTGAAATAAAATATTGAATAGATTGTAATGATCACGCCAACAAAAGATAATAGCATTACACTTTGAGAGAAAAAAGAAGTCCATTGAATTTTCAATGTCATTCCTTCTTTCACCAACATCACTGTTACGCTACCCACATATCCCACAGAGTCTGCCACATAAATAAAGAAGCCCACATTGCCTTTCATGGAAAATGCAGCAATTAATCGATCAAAGAAAATAGAATTAAAAGGGATGTATACTAAATACAATCCCAATCCCACCAACATCATCCACCAAAATGGATCTAATAATTTTTGCGTAAAATAATAAGTAGAACTACCAGCAATAATAAATCCAATAATGATAAATGCATGTGCCACCATCAAGGCTTTAAAATTATTTTTAATAGCAACTATTGCACCAATCAATACCAAAATTAAAATAGTAATAGGCGTTTCTGTTTCTGTAAACACTGCTGGTCTTGAAGCGTAGCCCATCTCCTTCCACATATCTGCAGAAAAATTATCTCTGATATCTCTAAAAATAGTAGCAAATAAATACACTACTACAAAAGCAATAATGCCTGGTAAATATTGTTTTAATAAATTTTTTCTATCTGTTGCGGTCATAGGAATACGTTGCGTTCTGAGTGCTTCATCTTCTGCACTCGGTGGCGGCACTTTTTCTAAACCATACACACAAATGATTAATGGAATAGCGAATACCAATCCAGTAGCAAAGGGTACCCAAAATTCAGAAATGGCAAAACTTTGTATCAACCATCCTCCTACAGATTTTACCCATCCTGAAGAAAAAATAAAACTTACTGCCAATGCTGCTCCAATAAAATCTGTACTCTTTCTCCCTTCCACATAGCTAAATACCACGCCCCATAACATTCCTAGCGGAAATCCATTCACAAATAAAAAAATAACATTATAAGGAGCTGGAACGATTGCAAATAATAACCATGCCGCCCATGCAATTCCAGTTAACAAAAAAATAATTTTATAGCGTTGCTTTTTTTCAAGTCCTGAAATAAATTTTATTCCATAAAATTTAGCTAATAAATAACCCAACATTTGACTAATCACTAATGCTGTTTTATAAGCAATGGGTCCAAACATCAATCCATCAAAAGTGCAAACAGTAAATGATTTTCTAAATCCAAATACAAAAACATAAGTGCCAAAAGCAACCAATGCCGCATACAGCGCAATTCCTTTTTCTTTGTTGATGAGTGGCATCTTTCTTGTTTACTTCAAATTTAGTGTTTTATGCACGCAATTATTAACTAAATTAGTGCTTTATGAACAAGCAAAAGATTTGTATTGCACCATTGGATTGGGGCTTAGGTCATGCTACCAGATGTATACATCTGGCCAAATCTTTGATGCAATTGGACTATCAAATTTATATTGCAAGTGAGGGCTATCATGAAGTAATTTTGAGAGAAGCCTTACCAGAAGCTACTTTTTTACCTTTAGCGGGCTATAGAATTCAATATAGCAAAGACGGAAAATGGTTCTTACTAAAGATGCTTGCACAAATACCCAAGATGCTGTTTAGTATTTATTATGAAAGAAACTGGTTGCGTAAAATGCAGCATCAATTTCAATTTGATATCATCATTTCTGATAATCGCTTTGGCTTCCATCATAAAAAAGTGCCTTCTGTATTTATTACACATCAATTAAATATTCAAACAGGATTTGAGTTGACCAATTCCATTGCAAGATGGTTGCAATATCGATATATTAAAAAGTTTAATAGTTTATGGATGCCCGATATAGAAGGCAACAATAATTATGCTGGTCTATTAAGTAATCCAAAAGTGAAGCCCACCATGCCTATTTGGTATTTGGGGGCACTTTCCAGATTAAGTCCAAGAATAGAAAAAACAACATATGAGCCCATTGAGTTTCTAGGTATTGTGAGCGGGCCAGAACCCCAAAGAACAATTTTTGAAAATGCATTGTGGATGCAGGGTAATACAAGTGATACAGCATTTGCGCTGGTTGCAGGCAGACCTGTTGGAAATAATGAACCTAGTTTGTCAAATAAAGGAAAATTATACCCACATGCCAATGGAGCAACATTAGCAGCACTAATAGCGTCCGCAGAATACATCATTTTCAGAGGAGGTTATACTAGTTTGATGGAGTTAATCCCTTTTCAAAAAAAGTTAATCATCATTCCAACGCCTGGACAAACAGAACAAGAATACCTTGCAAGATGGTGGGAATCCAATGGATGGGCTATTTCTTTTAGTCAAGAAAATTTTAAGATCAAGGAGGCGTTAATGAAAGCTGCTTCGATTGAATTTACACAACCCCCCTTTCAGTCATTTTCTATAGAAACACTAAAAGACAAACTCAAGGACTTAACTTTGTAAGTATGGCGATTCAGAAGTTGACGATAGAGGATTTTGTTGCAGTAGCCAATACGGGTATTGTTATTGATGTGAGAAGCCCTAGCGAATTTGAACATGCACATATTCCGAATGCATTTTCCTTACCCCTTTTTAATGATGAAGAGCGTGCTATAGTAGGTACCACCTATAAACAAAAAAGTAGAGAGCAAGCAATTAAAATTGGGCTTCCCTTTTTTGGAAACAAAATGTTGCCCATGGTAGAAAGTGTAGAAAAATGGGCAAGTGATTTTCAGAAAAAAAATAAAACCGAACATACTACTATTTATGTTCATTGTTGGAGAGGTGGAATGCGCAGTGCTGCGGTTGCGTGGTTATTAGATCTATATGGATTCAAAGTTTGTCAAATCATTGGTGGCTACAAAGCCTATAGAAATTGGGTATTACAACAATTTGAAAAACCCTACAAGCTAACTGTTATAGGTGGTTATACTGGATCTGGTAAAACAGAAATATTAAAAGAGTTGTTGAAGCAAAAGCATACTGTGATTGATTTAGAGGGCTTGGCATCGCATAAGGGTTCTGCATTTGGTGCGATTGGTCAAGACAAACAACCTAGTCAAGAAATGTTTGAAAACAAATTAGCCACAGTACTTTTTGCATTTGCTGATCAAAATATTTTGATTGAAGATGAAAGTCAAAGAATAGGTACGGTCATGTTGCCAACTCCTTTTTTTAAATTATTAAGAAGTAGTGAAGGTTATTTTATCAAAATTCCTTTTGAATCTAGATTAGATTTTATCGTGCAAGGATATGGTGGTTTTAAACCCGAAGATTTAATGGCCGCTACTTATAGAATTCAAAAAAAATTAGGTGGCCTAGAAACCAAATTGGCTATAAATCATATTGTAGAAAAAGATATTAAAGCGGCGTTTCATATTTTATTATCTTACTATGATAAATTATATGAAAAAGAAAAAAAATTGATTCATATAGAGGCTACTAAAGTGGATCCTATTGAAAATGCAAAACTGATACAATCATGCATCAACTCTTAAAGTGGTGGTATTTTACTGTGATGGGATGGAAAATTGAAGGAGCATTTCCATATCATTTAAAAAAGTCTGTAGTTATTGTTGCGCCACACACACATTGGGCAGACTTTTTCTTGGGAGTGTCTTTTAGAAAATTATTACACCTGGAGTTTGTTCGATTCTTGGGGAAAAAAGAACTATTTGTTCCTCCATTTAGTTGGGTATTAAGAAGTATGGGAGGAAGTCCGGTGGATAGATCCAAGAACAATAATATGGTGGACCAGGTGGTGGATTTGTTTCACCAAAACCAAAGCTTTCACCTTGCTTTATCACCGGAGGGCACCAGACAAAAAGTTACCAGACTGAAGACTGGCTTCTATCATATTGCTAAAAATGCCCATGTGCCCATTGTGATGATCGCCTTGGATTTTGAGCACAAAAGAGTGGTATTTGCAGAACCTTTTGACACCGGAAGCGATATGAGGGCCGATTTGAGAAAAATTATTGATTTTTTCAAACAATATAAGGGCAAAATCCCTGAATTTGGAATATCTGATGAAACAGAATGTTAAAGTAGGATTATACTTGTAATAAATTTTAAAGGCTTGTTACGAATCCTTATTTTTGTTTCGGCTTTGGGCTACTATTTATTCAATTAAAAACCGTTGAAATATGAAAACTAAAATTTTTTTAGCGCTTGCAGTAGTTAGCTTAGGTGCTTATTCTTGCGTAAGTCCTAAAAAATTACAAGAAGCAGAAAACAAGTACACTCAATTGAATGGTGCTTATGCTGAATTACAAGGTAAATATCGTGATGCACAAGATGCTGTAACAAAGCAAAAAAATGACAGCGATAAATTAGCTGCTGAAAACAGAGCAAACCAAAGTAAAATTGATGATTTAAACAAACAAATTGATTTCTTAAAAGAAAATAATAATGTTGTATTGGGTCAATTAAAAGACATGTCTGTTGTTACAGGTGCTCAAGCAGAGAGTATTAAAAAGTCTTTAGAGAATATTGGCGCAAAAGATTTATATATCCAAGGCTTACAAAGCACCATGGCACGTAAAGATTCTATCAACATGAACTTGGTAATGAATTTAAAAGGCGCTATTGGAGATTTAAGTGATGAAGACATTAATGTTAAAGTGGATAAAGGTGTTGTCTATGTAGATATCTCTGATAAATTATTATTTAAGAGCGGTAGCTTCTCTATTTCTGATAAAGCAAAAACCGTATTAGGAAAAGTTGCTAAAGTATTAGCTGCTCAACCAAATATCGAATTCATGGTAGAAGGACATACAGATACTAAGCAATTATTAGACAATGGTTCTGCATTAGAAGATAACTGGGATTTATCTGTTAAAAGAGCAACTACCGTAGTTCGTGTATTACAAGAAACATATGGTATCGACCCTAAGCGCATGACTGCAGCAGGTAGAGGTGAGTATGCTCCAATAGCAGAAAATGATAATGCTGCTAATAGAGCAAGAAATCGTCGTACAAGAATTGTGATCTTACCTCAATTAGATCAGTTCTTTAAATTACTTGAGAAAAAATAGTTTTCTAATATTTTTTATAAAAGCCCTTCCTTCGAAGGGCTTTTTTTATGTTATCTTCGCCCAATGCAACAAGCGTATTTAGATGGTTTAAATGAAAGGCAAAAAGAGGCGGTGCTTCATATCAAGGGTCCTTTAATGATTATTGCCGGTGCGGGTAGTGGAAAAACAAAAGTCTTAACTAGTCGTATTGCTCACTTGATGCATAGCGGGGTGGATTCATTCAATATTTTGGCACTGACTTTTACCAATAAGGCAGCCAAAGAAATGAAAGAGCGTGTAGAGAAAATCTTAGGGAGTACTGAAGCAAGAAATTTATACATCGGTACATTCCATAGTGTGTTTGCACGCATTTTAAGAGCAGAGGCAGAAAAAATAGGTTATCCTCAAAGCTTTACCATCTATGATACAGATGATTCCAGGTCTGTTATCAAAGCAGTCATTAACGATATGGGTTTGGATGACAAACATTATAAACCCAATGTAGTGCATAACAGAATTTCTAGTGCAAAGAACGCGTTGGTGGGTCCAGCGGAATATGCATTGGATACCTTTATTCAACAAGAAGATGCAAGATCTAATAGACCTGCTATTGGTGATATTTATGCAAGTTATGTTGCGCGTTGTTTTAAAAATGGTGCAATGGATTTTGATGACTTGTTATTTAAGATGCATGAATTGCTAAGAGATTTTCCTGAAGTCTTACATAAGTACCAACATAAATTTAAATTTTTATTAATTGATGAGTACCAGGATACCAATCCGGTGCAGTATCAAATTGCTAAATTATTAGCAGCAGTGCACGAAAATATTTGTGTGGTAGGTGATGATGCACAAAGTATTTATAGTTTCCGTGGAGCAACCATTGAAAATATTTTACAGTTCCAAAAAGACTATGATGATGTAAAACTGGTGAAGCTAGAACAGAACTATAGAAGTAGTGCTTCTATTTTGGAAGTAGCTAATTGCGTTATCAAAAATAATAAAGGACAAATTCCAAAAGAGTTATGGACGGAAAATGAAGCAGGTGATCAAATTCGATTGGTACGCACCATGACCGATAATGATGAAGGTAGATTTGTAGCGGATGCTATTCAAGAAAATAAATTAAGAAATCATTTTGTCAACAATGATTTTGCCATCTTATATAGAACCAATGCACAATCAAGATCTTTCGAGGAAAGCTTAAGAAGAACGGGTATTGCTTATAAAATTTATGGTGGTCTTAGCTTCTATCAAAGAAAAGAAGTGAAAGATTTTATCGCTTACTTAAGAGTCATTGCAAATACCAAAGACGAGGAAGGGTTAAAAAGAATTATTAATTATCCTGCAAGAGGTATTGGTAAAACCACTGTGGAGAAGTGTTTGGTATTAGCCAATGATCAGAACATTACTTTTTTTGAAGTATTAGAAAAAGCTAAAGCATTTGGATTTAAAGCAGGAACGCTCAATGCTATAGAAGAGTTTGTGACCATGATTAAATATTTTCAAAATCAGTTGACCAAACACAATGCTTACGATGTTGCAGTACAAGTTGGTAAGCATACCAATATCATTAAAGAATTATTCAACGATAAATCTACTGAAGGTTTGGCGCGTTATGAAAACGTGCAAGAATTATTAAACTCCATTAAAGAGTGGACCGAAAGCCCAAGCAATGAGGACGGTGAACAAGGTGATAAAAGTTTAGGTGCATACTTACAACAAATCACTTTAATTACTGATGCAGATAATGATAAAGAAGATAGTGATGCTGTAAAATTAATGACAGTGCATGCTGCAAAGGGTTTGGAATTTGCTTGTGTATTTGTAGTGGGCTTAGAAGAAACCTTATTTCCAAGTGGAATGAGTATTAATACAAGAGAAGAATTAGAAGAAGAGAGAAGATTATTTTATGTAGCCGTGACCCGTGCAAAAAAACATTTATGGTTAAGCTATGCCAATTCTAGATATCGCTTTGGACAATTGGTACAAAACGAACCTAGTAGATTTATTGAAGAAATGCCTGAAGAAAAATTGGATAAATCTTCTGCAGGGGGTGGTGCCAGAAATCAAAGTACTACTGCTGGATGGGGCAGTGCATATGATCGTATGCATCCTGGAAGAAAAAATTCAAGTAGCGGAAATTCCAGCTCAAGTAGTGTTGGTTCTAGCAAACCAAGTTATCTTCCAGTGAATCCACCTAGTTCGGTGAACAAAAACCATATTCCATCGGCCAATTTTGTGGCTGCTGACCCATCTCAGTTAACCGTTGGTTTAAGGGTAGAACACCAAAAGTTTGGATTTGGATTGATCAAAGAGATCGAAGGTTCTGCACATAATCCAATTGCTATGATCTTGTTTGATGCCAATGGAGAGAAAAAGATCATGTTGAACTATGCCAAATTGAGCATTGTGCCCAGCTAATCAAGGTTTTTTACCTTTCGATATCGGAAAATTAAGGATCTGTTCGCCTAGGAAAGGGTCCCTTCCGGTTCAATTTGATTATTTTTGTATTCGAATCGATTTTAAACGCATTTATTATGATTACTACAGGAAATACTATTGTGAGCATTTATACAGAAATGACCCCTAACCCAGAAACAATGAAATTTGTTGCCAACAAATTATTGTATCCTGGAAAAAGTATTGATATATCAGAAGAAGCGCATGCAATTGCTTCTCCTTTAGCAAAAGAATTATTTAGTTTCCCTTTTATCAAAAGTGTATTTATTGCTAGCAATTTTATCACTTTAACTAAAAGTGCTGATACCGAAGATTGGCAGGATGTTATTCCTACAATCAAAACCTTCTTAAAAGAGTTCTTGGAAGCAGGTGGCGTTGTGGTAAACGAAGAAGAGGTTGCAAAATTCAAACAAGAAGCAACCAACACAGTGCATGCAGATGATGATGATATTGTTAAGCGTGTAAAAGAATTATTAGAAAATTACGTGAAGCCTGCTGTTGAAATGGACGGTGGTGCAATTCAGTTTAAAAGTTATAACGAAGGTGTGGTTAACTTAATGTTACAAGGTTCTTGTAGCGGTTGTCCTTCAAGCATGGTGACTTTAAAAGCAGGTATCGAAGGAATGATGAAGCGTATGATTCCAGAAGTAAAAGAGGTAGTAGCCGTAGCAGAGTAGTAATTATTAGTTTGGGTTAGAGATACAATAAAAGGCCTCGCAGTTGCGAGGCCTTTTATTGTATAGCAGGTTCTTTAAATTTAACCTTCTTGGTTTTATAATTTTCCGTACAAAGTTCTTAGTTTTTCACGCGTCATTATTTTCTCCCAATCCTTTCCCAATGCATTTTCCCATAGTGGCTTCATTCCTAAAGATATATTGATCATTGCATCAAATTGTTCTTCGGTTAAGTCAGCACAGATGCCTGTTGGAATATCAATATTGTTTTTCTCCACCATGTATTTAAACTCATTCACCCCTGCTGGATAATATTCTTCTAAGTGATTCATCACGATACAGTTACCTATACCATGCTTGGTGCCTAATAAATAACTTAAACCATAACTCACCGCATGTGCTACACCCACTTGACTATACGCAATACTCATACCACCAGCATAAGATGCCATCATCAATTGATCATCACTTTCATCAGACCATTCATTTTTTTCAACAAAAACTTTTCTACATAAATCCAATGCCTTCTCGCCGTAGCTCTTACTAAACTCATTTAAAAATGTTCCTTCCAAACTTTCGATACAATGTATATAACAATCCATACCTGTATAGAAACGTTGATTCGCTGGAGCGTCTTTGGTTAATTCAGGATCTAATACAATTTGATCAAAGGGTGTGAAATCTGAGTTCATTCCTAATTTTCTAGTAGGACCAGTTAATACCGTTGTTCTACTTACCTCTGCTCCCGTTCCACTTAGTGTTGGAATACCTACTTTATATACACCTGCTTGTTTCACTAAATCCCAACCTTGATAATCTGCAGAAGAACCTGGATTGGTCATCATTAATCCAACCGCTTTTGCCAAGTCCATGGTTGAACCTCCACCAATACCAATAATGCCACTTACTTGTCCAAACTCCGCTTTTAAATCTGCAGCTAAAGCATCTACTTGTTTTGTTTTAGGCTCGTGCGTTACATCTACAAATACAATTTTATCTTTTCCTCTTAATGGAACACGAGATGCCAATGGTTTTCCTTCAAAATAATGATCAACAAAAAAAATCATTGGAAAATCACCCTTTCTTCTTGGAGCGATGATCTCATCTAATTGATTAAAACTTCCGCGACCATATACCACATAGTCTACCATTTTAAAATTGCGAAACTGCATATACCTAATTTTATTGAGCTAATTTTTTTTGTAATTCTTCCAAAGATACGCCTTTTGTTTCTGGCACTTTTACCAAGATCCAAATTAATTGTACCGTCATCATCACTGCAAAGAAAACAAATATTGGCCAAGGATTTTCTTTGAAAATTCCATATTCACTATCTAAAAATACGGGTGTAATTAAAGTAATTAATGCCGCGAAGATCCAATGTATACTTGCTCCAAAAGCTTGCCCCTTGGCACGTATAGGTGTAGGAAAAATTTCAGAAATAAATACCCAAATCACAGCGCCTTGTCCAATAGCATGAGCCGCTATGAATAATAATAAAAAGCTTAGCATGAAAGTTGGTGCACTATGCGCTACAAATCCATATGCCACCATCGATAAACTAATGATGTACCCAAATGATCCGATAATCAATAATGTCTTTCTTCCAATTCTATCTATTAACCATAAGCCCACGAAAGTGAATACCAAATTCATCATACCTAAAGAAATAGAACTTAATAAAGAATTGTCTTTAGCGAATCCTGCTTCTTCTAAAATTCTTGGTGCATAGTACAATAAGAAATTGATACCAGACGCTTGATTGAAAAAAGCAATAAAGAAAGCTAATGAAATAATCTTGATATGATTTTTAGAAAACAAATTTGCTGCGCCGAATGATTTTTCTTCAGCATTGGCTTTTTTAATTTCTTGAATGGTTTCTTCTATATTATCTACTCCAATTGTTTCCAATGTCTTTCTTGCTCCTGTTTCATCATTCGCTACAGACAGCAACCATCTTGGGCTTTCTGGTAAACCCAATGTCATAATAGTATAGATTGCTGCTGGTATTAATAAAACCGCTAGCATAAAACGCCAATCGTTTTCTCCACCAAATCCTGCTAAAAAATAATTGGATAAATACGCAACTAAGATTCCAAAAACAATATTGAATTGATACATGCCCACCAACTTACCTCTGTTATTTTTATTGGAGATTTCTGAAATATAAGTAGGCGCAGCAACTGATGATACGCCAATAGCAATACCTCCAATTAATCTAAAGAAAGAGAATGTATACGGATCCTGTGCTAATGCAGAACCAATCGCAGAGGCCACAAACATGATGCCCAACCAAATTAATACTTTCTTACGACCAAACTTTTCTGTAGGTGCACCTGCAAATACAGAACCTATTACTGTTCCCCACAATGCCATCGACATAATAAAGAATCCGTGAAACAATGGAGTAGTATGCCATAGATCTTGGATGGGCTTATCTGCTCCTGATATCACCACCATATCAAAGCCAAAAATAAATCCAGCCAGTGCTGCTACTACAGTAGATTGAAACAATTTTCCTTTATTCATCTTGATGGGTTTTAGGTAGGTTTGAAAAGTTTTTCTGTATTACTTATTTAATAATTGTGCTGCTTTGATTAAATCTTCTGGTGTATCAATTTCTACACCCATATAATCCGTGATGGCCATTCTAATGCCAACACCGTTTTCTAAATATCTTAAGCATTCAATTTTTTCTGCTGCCTCTAATGGTGACATGGGCCAATTTGTAAAATCAATCAAGGCTTGCTTTTTAAATGCATATACGCCCACATGTTCATAATATATTGGTGCAATTGCTGTATCTCTTAAATAAGGGATAACACTTCTTGAGAAAAATAGTGCGTTCATTTTTTTATCTACTGCCACTTTCACATAATTCGGATCTGCAATAGATGAGGGATTTTCTAAAACCTGCATAAGCGAAGCCACTTGTACAGTTGAGTCTTTAAAGCAATCCAATACTTTTTCTAAGGGTGCTCTTTTTACAAAAGGTTCATCTCCTTGAATATTCACGACTATTTCAATATCTAAATGCTCTATAGCTTCTGCTATTCGATCACTTCCACTCTCGTGAGTTTTAATACTCATAATGGCTTTTCCGCCATTGCTGGTGATCTCTTGGAAAATAATATCACTATCAGTAACTACATATACTTCATCAAAAAGGCCTGTTGCTTTTGCATTATCATAAGTATGTCTAATCACTGTTTTGTCACCAAGCTGTTGCATTAGTTTTGCAGGAAACCTAGTAGCAGCATAGCGAGCGGGTATAAATGCGCCAATGGTACTCATTAATAATCTGATTTAATGGTCTTATCAAAAGGTGCTTTTAATTGATAAGCCAAGGATTCGTCTTTAGAATTATCTAATACATCTAAACCATATACAATTTCATTCATTGGGGTATAATTATACGTGCCAAATAGACGATCCCAGAAAGAAAAAATGTTTCCATAATTACTATCTGTTTGTGGTCTAGTAATATGATGATGTATACGATGCATATTAGGTGATACAATGATGTATCCAAAACTTTGATCAAACCATTTCGGTATATTGATATTGGCATGATTAAACTGTGTCAACACCACACTTAAACTTTGATATACCATAACCATCCACATCGGTGTTCCTAAAACCAATACTGCAATAATTGCAAATACTGCTCTCACAACAGATTCTCCAGGATGATGTCTATTACCTGTTGTAGTATCTACATGTGTGTCTGCGTGATGCACCATATGAAACTTCCACAAAAATTTTACTTTATGTTCTATCAGGTGTACAAGGTATGCACCAATTAAATCCAATAATAATAATCCAGCAATGGCTTCAAGTATTGGAGATAATGCTACTATATGTAATAATCCAAACTGATTGGCTACTGTCCAATCACTTGCTTTAACCATAATCAATGCAAAACCAAAATTGATTACAATAGTTGTAAAAGTGAAAAATAAATTTATTCCAGCGTGCTTCACTTTATTGTATTTAAAATTAAAAAGTGGAGCCGCTATTTCAATCAACCAAAAAAAAGTGATTCCTCCCGCTAATAACAAGGCTCGGTGTAAACTTGGAATCGTTTCAAAATAGGTTTTAATGGTTTCAAACATATCGTTGTATTTGTATTGTAAATCTATATAAAAAACCCCGATGTTGTATCTAACATCGGGGCATAATATGATTTATTTAGTGCTTGATTAACTGTTTAACATCAATGGCATTACCAACATTAACAAATCCTCTCCCGCAGCTTGCTCTGATGGCTTGATTAATCCCGCTTTGCTTGGTGTAGATAATTCAATAAACACTTCGTCAGTATCTGCAGCACTTAACATTTCGATTAAGAATTTTGCGTTAAATGCAATTTGAATATCTTCTCCTTGGTATTCACAACTCATACGCTCATTACCTTCAAAACTAAAGTCAATATCTTGAGCAGCCATTTGTAATTCGTTACCAGTAATGTTTAAAGCTACTTGATTGGTGCTCTTATTACTAAATACATTTACACGACGTAATGCGTTTTGAAAATCGTGCTTATTTACTGTTAATCTATAAGGATTATCAGTAGGGATAACCACTTTATAATCTGGGAATCTCGCATCAATTAAACGACAAATTAATTGAGTAGATCCATGATCTACAAATAGATGATTATTGTTATAGCTAATGGTGATGCTATCATCATTATCTGGTAAAGCATTCTTTAATAAATTCAAAGGCTTCTTTGGAACAATGAATGATGCATTTTGAGTTGCTTTTGCATCTAATCTTTTATAACGTACTAAGCGATGTGCATCTGTTGCAACAAACTGAACGGCATCTTTTGATAATTCAAAAAACACCCCGGTCATTGCTGGTCTTAGATCATCTCCACTTACTGCAAATAATGTTTTATTGATAGCAGTTAATAATCCGGTGCTGGTCATCTTAAAGCCGGTAGTATCATCAGCTGTAGGCTCTTTCGGAAAATTATCAGGATTCTCTCCCATTACTTTATACTTTCCATTATCGCTGGTAATTTCTACTGCGTAATTTTTATCAATATTAAAAGTCAATGGTTGGTCTGCAATATTTTTTAAAGAATCAATTAGAATTTTTGCTGGAATACATACTCTACCATTCGCTTTGCTCTCTACCTCCATTTGTACGCGCATAACCGTTTCTAAATCCGTTGCGATAATATTTAATTTTTTATCTTCTATTTCGAATAAAAAATCTTCTAAAATCGGCAGTACCGTGTTAGAATTAATAACACCAGAAATTTGTTGCAAGTGTTTTAAAAGAGATGAAGAAGATACGATAAATTTCATGCGATCTAGTTTTATAAATATGAAGACGAAACTAATGCAATTTGTTAAGATTAAAAAGCTATTTTAGCAAGACTTATCTACATTGTTCATGGAAAAAAAGCGCATAGGAAAAGAGCAGGCAAGGCTTAGTATTAGAAGGTTTTGCGCCTATCAAGAAAGGGCACAACAGGAGGTGCGTGATAAGTTGTATGAATACGGAATGTCCAAAGATGAGGTAGAGGAAATACTATCCGATTTGATTTCAGAAAACTTTTTAAACGAAGAGCGTTTTGCCCTTCAATTTGCAGGTGGACATTTCAGGATAAAGGGCTGGGGTAAAGTAAAAATTAACCACGCGTTGAAGCAAAAAAGAGTGAGTGCTTATAATATCAAAAAGGCTTTGCAATCCATCGACCTAGATGCTTATGAAAAAACCTTAGAAAGCCTGGCTACCAAGAAATGGAATACCCTTAAAGGGGAGCGCGGATTGTCTAGAATGGCTAAAACACAGGCTTTTTTATACCAAAGAGGGTTTGAGCCACAGTTGATTCAGCCGGTTTTACAAAAACTGAACAAGAAGAATTAATGTATCTTTATTGAGCAAGTAAAATTGATCATTTTGTCTACATTACATTTTACCATCATACAAACCCAATTGCACTGGGAAGATAAGGGCGCTAATTTGGAGATGCTTTCTGAAAAAATTAAAAGCATTTCTGAGTACACTGAAATTATCATCCTTCCAGAAATGTTCAATACCGGTTTTAGTATGCAACCCGAAAAGTTGGCTGAAACCATGGAAGGCCCCACTATTGATTGGATGAAAAGAATGGCAGAAGAAAAAAGAGCCATCATCACAGGCTCTTTAATAATTATTGAAGGGGGTAAGTATTACAATAGATTAATTTGGATCTTACCAAATGGTCAATTAGGTTATTATAACAAAAGACATTTGTTTGCTTTTGCAGGAGAGGACCAACATTATACTGCGGGCAATAAAAGATTGATTGCAAGTGTGAAGGGTTGGAAAATTAATCTACAAATTTGTTATGATTTGCGTTTTCCTGTTTGGGCGCGTCAACAATTAAACCATGATACTGATAAAGAGTATGATGTTTTGTTATATGTTGCCAACTGGCCAGAGAAAAGAAATCATGCCTGGAAAACCTTATTAACTGCAAGGGCTATCGAAAACCAATGTTTTACCATTGGAGTGAACAGGGTTGGATTAGATGGAAACAATATTGCACATAGTGGAGACTCAATGGTGGTGGGGCCTCTAGGAGAAGTTCTATATCATTGTGCACATGAAGAAGATATATTTCATATTGAATTACAAAAAGAAGAAATTGACCACACAAGAACACAATTTCCTTTTTGGAAAGACGCAGATTTTTTTGTGATTCAATAAAAAAATTTTGAAGCTTTAATAAATATTATGACTCAATTAATTTCTGCACAAGAATTATTTACAGGGAATCATTGGATAAGTGAAGCAGTAATTGAAATTACTGATGGTAAAATTACTGCTATAAAAAAAGAAAACTACGATCATCAAAATGCTTTCCCAATAGTGGTACCTGCGTTAATTGATTTACAGATTTATGGAGCAGGAGGAAAATTGCTTTCTGAATTTCCAGAAGCATCCACTATTCAATTAGTCTATGAGTATTGTGTTGCGGGGGGAGCTGCTTACTTTCAACCCACTATTGCATCTCAAAGCAATGATATCATTATGGCTGCTATTAAAGCGGTGAAGGATTATAAAAGCGGTGGTGGTAAGGGTTGTATGGGTTTACATATTGAAGGTCCTTGGATCAACCCTATTAAAAAAGGCGCACATAATGAAGCCGTGATTCACTCACCCAATTTAGATGAAGTGAGGGCCATTTTGGATTATGGCGCAGCAGATATTGGAATGATTACCGTTGCTCCTGAAGTTTGTTCTGAAGAAATTATGGATTTGATTCAATCCAAAGGAATTGTAGTTTCTGCTGGACATACCAATGCAGATTACAGCACCGCAATGTCCTTTTTTGATAATGGTATTAAAGTAGCCACTCATTTATACAACGCAATGAGTCCATTACAACATAGAGCACCTGGCGTAGTTGGCGCTTTATTGAATCATTCGCGCGCCATGTGTAGTTTGGTGGCAGATGGCTATCATGTTGACTTTGCAGCGATTGCAATAGCTAAGAAAATAATGGGAGAAAGATTATTTTGTATCACCGACGCCGTTACAACCACCAGTTCTGGTTTGTATCAACATCAATTGGTGGGTGATAAATATGAATCTGCTGGAACACTGAGTGGATCTGCATTGACCCAATTAAAATCTGTAAACAATTTAGTAGAACAAGTTGGAATAGATTTAGGTGAAGCGATTAAAATGTGTTCTTTGTATCCCGCTCAGGTAATGCAACATAAAGGTATTAACGGAAAGATTGAAGTAAATGAAAATGCCGACCTACTTTGTTTATCAGCAGATCGGCATTTACTTAAAATGTATTTAGCTTAGCTAAATGCGTTCCAGCCCTGTGCGGTAATATTATGTGTACTACCTCCCTTGGTAATTAATTTTGTGCCCTCTTCCTGATCACACATATATCCAATAACACTGATTTCTTCTTGAAGTGTAATTTTATCATAATCTGCTTGCTTCATGGTAAAAATTAATTCATAGTCTTCTCCGCCATTCAATGCACATACCGTTGCATCTAAACCAAATTTAAAAGCTGCAGCTTTGGTAGCTTCGTGTAAAGGAATTTTATCTTCATAAATTCTGCAACCCAATTGGCTTTGCTTGCATATATGCAGCACTTCACTACTTAAGCCATCGCTGATATCCATCATGGCTGTGGGTTTCACATCCATTTGTTCTAATAATTCAATAATATCTTTTCTAGCATCTGGTTTCAATAATCTTCCAACGATATAATCTTCATTTTCTAAATTAGGTTGCACTTGTGGATTTTCTAAAAATATTTTTTTCTCTCTTTCCATTAAGGTCAATCCTAGAAATGCTGCGCCTAAATCCCCAGACACACAAATTAAATCTCCGCTTTCTGCTGTACTTCTTTTTATGAACTTATCAGGTGCTACTTCTCCAATAGCTGTTACAGAAATTACCAATCCTTTTTGAGAAGAACAGGTATCACCACCCACTAAGTCTACTCCATATTTTTCACAAGCAATTTGTACTCCTAAATAAAATTCTTCTAATGCTTCCACACTAAATCTATTGCTAAAACCTATTCCAATAGTGATTTGCGTAGGAGTTGCATTCATTGCATAAATATCGCTTAGATTCACTACCACCGCTTTATATCCTAAATGTTTTAAAGGAGTATACATTAAATCAAAATGAACGCCTTCTAATAACATATCCGTAGTGATAACTGTTTGTTTTCCAAAATGATCAATCACTGCCGCATCATCTCCGATGGATAAAACGGTTGAAGCATTTTGTATTTCAAAATTTTTAGTCAAATGATCTATTAATCCAAATTCTCCAAGATTTTTTATTTCTGTTCTCTCTTCTGACATATAATGCTTTTTATATTTTATAAATCTCCACCATTCACCAAGTTTTGTAATGCGGCATGTATTTTTCCATTAGTTGCTATAATACCCGGCTGGTATGGGTTGTAGACATTACCTTTTAAATCGGTAACTTTTCCTCCAGCTTCTTCTACGATTAAAAATCCTGCTGCACTATCCCATGCCTGTAATTTGTGTTCGTAAAAACCATCGAATCTTCCCGCTGCTGTCCAACATAAGTCTAAAGCCGCACTTCCTAATCTTCTAACAGGAACTGCTTTGCGAATTAATTTTTCAAATATTTGTAAAGGACCATTGGGTGAATCTAAATATTGATAAGGAAAACCTGTTACCAAACAACTCTTCAATAAATTATCTTCATCACTTACACTAATTTTTTGATCATTCAATGTGGCACCTTTTCCTTTTTCTGCAAAAAATAATTCGTTCATAAAAGGATTGTATACAGCACCCATTATCATAGATCCATCTTTTTCAACACCAATGCTTACACAACACAAAGGAATGCCATTGGCAAAATTGATGGTACCATCAATAGGATCAATAATCCATTTATAGTTGGAGTCTTGTTTGATTTCTCCTGTCTCTTCACTTAATATAAAATGATCTGGATGAGCATCTTGAATCACTTTAAAAATAGCTTTTTCTGATGCGTGGTCTGCTTCTGTAACCAAGTCATTTAAACTACCCTTACTTTGTACTGTAAAAGTTCCGTTAAAAAATTTTTGTAGCTCTTTAGATCCTGCATCTATTGCTTCTAATAAAGTATTTTTTATCATAGGGCAAAAGTAACTTCGTTTGGTGGAATAACATTCCTATTTTTGTGATAGATGCCATTATTTGAGATTAACTTACCAAAATCGATTACTCAAGCTTTGGGAATTCCTCCAAGAAGTCCCAAAAGATCTCAATTACGCGTACTCAAAAAACTTATGAAAAGGGCGCGTTACACCGCGTTTGGACAGCAATTTGGGTTCGAACAAATTTTACAAAGAAGAGGGGCGGTAAAACGTTTTCAAGAATCTGTTCCGGTATACAATTACAATAAAATTTATGCAGAGTGGTGGCATAAAGCCCTAGAAGGACAAGAAGATATCTGTTGGCCAGGAAAAATTAAATATTTTGCTTTAAGCAGTGGCACCAGCGAAGCAGCAAGTAAATACATTCCAGTTACCAATGACCTATTAAGAGGGAATAAGATTATCATGATCAAGCAATTGATTAGTCTCTTGAATTATGAGGGTGTTCCGCTTTCGGCCTTGGGTAGAGGTTGGCTTACCTTAGGGGGTAGCACCGATTTACAAAAAGGACCCGGTTATTATGCAGGTGATCTAAGTGGAATAACTGCTAAAAAAGCACCCTTTTGGTTTCAGCCCTTTTACAAACCTGGTAAAAAAATTGCCAAAGAAAAAGATTGGAATAAAAAATTAAAAGAGATTGTAGAGAAGGCGCCAAATTGGGACATTAGTTTTATCATCGGTGTGCCTGCGTGGATACAAATGTGTTTAGAAATGGTGATGGAAAGATATCAATTGAACAATATTCATGAGATCTGGCCTAATCTTACTTTTTTTGTTCATGGTGGTGTTAGTTTTGAGCCCTATAAAATAGGTTTTGAAAAATTATTAGGAAAGCCGATAACCTATATTGAAACCTATTTGGCAAGTGAAGGGTTTTTAGCTTGGCAAGATAAGCAAGGCGCTAAGGGAATGCGTTTATCTTATAATCAACACATCTTTTTTGAATTTGTTCCTTTTGATGATACCAATTTTGATAGCAATGGAGAAATGATTGAAAAGCCTAAAACACTGATGATTCATGAAGTGGAAGAAGGGAAGGATTATGCTATTTTAATTAGTACTGCTGCTGGTGCTTGGAGATATTTAATTGGAGATACCGTAAAATTTATTGATAAAGAAAATGCAGAGATTGTTATTACCGGAAGAACCAAACATTTTTTAAGCTTGGTCGGTGAGCACTTAAGTGTTGACAATATGAATAAAGCGGTGCAATTGGTCAGTGAGGAATTGAATATATCTATTCCCGAATACTGTGTTACCGGAGAACCTGTTGGATCTTTTTTTGGACACCATTGGTATATTGCCTGTGATCAACAAATTGACTCTGCAAGACTTGCTATGCTTATAGATGAAAAACTATGTGCGTTAAACGATGATTATGCAGTAGAAAGAAAATCTGCTTTAAAAGAAGTGAAACTAACCATCTTAAAAGAAAATACTTTTTTATCTTTTATGGAAAGCAGGGGCAAAGTGGGTGGACAACATAAATTTCCAAGAGTGCTTAAGGGAACTGTATTAACGGACTGGAAGGCCTTTATATTAAATCAATAAGTATGTTTGCCCCCATTTTAAAAGGCTTATTACTGGGTCTTATTTTAAGCATTTCTATTGGCCCTGTGATTTTTGCTATTATTAAACAAAGCTTAACCTACGGTAAGCGTTCTGGGTATGCTTTTGTTGCGGGAGTTTCCACCAGTGATATAAGTTTATTGTTGGTTTGTAATTTATTTACGAGTTTATTTGAATTGGTATTAGAACACAAGGCTACCATCGCCCTGTTGGGTGCTGGGTTCTTATTAATTTCGGGTTTGTATACCTTGTTGTTTAAGAAGATTGTGATTGAAAATACAAGCGAGGCGGGTGAAACAAGCTCAAGAAAAATAGATTTGATTAAAAGTTTTTTATCGGGTTATTTGATGAATTCTTTAAACCCAAGTGTTTTCTTGTTTTGGTTTGCTTGGACGGCTGCAATTGGTGCTAGCGCAGAAGATAGCACGAGTCCTCTTAAGTATAAACTCATCGTTTTTAGCACCTGCCTTGTATTTGTATTGGTATCCGATTTATTAAAAGTGGTTTTGGCGGGCTCCTTAAGACCAAGACTGACAGAGAAAAGCTTGATCTGGATTAATAGGGCATCTGGTATCATTATTTTAACATTTAGTGTAGCATTATTTTATAGTGCAATTCGGTATTATTAAGTAATTTGCTGTTGTGAAAAAAACACTACTCCTTCAAATTTTATTGCTTTTTTGTTTGAATACTCTTTTTGCACAATCAGATCGTGTATTGGTGTTAAAAGATAAAAACATTGTCATTAAAAATTTCACCGTTGGAAACTATATTAAGTTTGAATTTAGTAACAGACAATGGATAACGGGTTATATCTCTAGAATTAAGGCCGACACAATTGATGTAAAACAATTTGGTCTTCAGCCTACAATGACCATGTGGGGTACCAAAGATTTTGATACCATTAAATTAGGCACCCTTATTTTGGGGATTGATGAAATAAGAGCATTTGCAAAAGAATCGAATCAATATACAAGCGTTTTCAGTAATGGCGCATTCTTACAAACAGCAGGTGCTGGATATTTTGTAGTCAATGTGGCAAACTCTTTAATTAGAAAAGATCCTGTTTTTGAATCAAGTAATTTGCCAAAAATGGGTGCGGGAATTGGTACTTGGATTTTAGGAAAAATACAAGCGAAGAAAAATCCCAACTATAGACCCATTGGAAAAAGATTTAGCGTAGCCATTTTATAATTTTGCCGTGTTTAAAATCATTCGTAAAGTTTTTTTGTACTTATTTATAAGCTCATTGGCTTATGTGGTATTGATTAAGTTTGTTAACCCTCCCATTACCATTACACAAATCACCAATGCTTTTGGGCTTGGATTAAAAAGAGATTATGTAGCGTGGGAAGATATGTCTTATAATATTAAACTAGCCGCTATTGCAAGTGAGGATCAGGTATTTCCAGACCATATTGGCTTTGACTTTGATGCAATGGAAAAAAGCTTACGTCCTAAAAAGAAAAAGAAGAAATCTAGAATACCACTTGGAGGAGGCGCTAGCACGATAACACAACAAACTGCAAAAAATGTTTTTTTATGGCAGGGTGGTAGATATGATAAATACATCAGAAAGATTCCGGAGTTTTATTTTACTTTTTTAATTGAAATGATCTGGGGTAAAAAAAGAATTCTTGAAGTGTATTTAAATGTCATTGAAACTGGACCAGGCTGTTTTGGTGTTGAGGCTGCAGCGCAACATTTTTTTCATAAATCTGCCAAGAAATTAACCCGTGCAGAAGCAGCGATGATTGTAGCGGGCTTTCCTAATCCTAAAAAATTTACACCTGTTCCAATGAGTAGAAGGGTGGCTTGGAGATATCCTCAAATTTTAAGAGAAATGAATCATTTAGAAGACGATGAAGATATTCGCGCGCTTTTAAAAAAATAAGTTTTCTACAGCGCTTTAATACAAAGCATTATTTGGTACAATATTGTTCAATGAATTTCATTGCGTTCTTTGTTCTTGCTTCACCTGTTCCAGAAACTATTGCCCAAGGAGTGGCTTGATTTATTAATAATTCTTTATATAACGCGAATAGCTCTTTTCTCGGTTGTTCATCTGGATACTCTCGCATTTCATCTGCAGTCCAAGGTAGATCAATATCACAAAGCAAATACAAATCATATTTTCTGTTGCTGATCTTTTCTAAAATATAGGGATGACAATTATTAAAAACATATTCACACCAAACTTTCATCACATACATATCTGTATCAATGATTAAATGTGATTTGTTTTCTTTTACGGCTTTCTGTGTAGCGTTGTCTTCGTTCGCTATCTGACCTTTTGCAATGGTCAGCAGGTTGTCAAAAGTATAGTCGGTTCCGTTTTTTGAAAGAAATTCTCTTGCATACTCTTCGCACCAAAAAGTATTATACGCTTTAGACAGCGCTTGGCAAAGCGTTGATTTGCCAGTTGACTCTGGTCCTAATATCACTATTTTTTTAAGCTGATTCATGTTGGTTTTTGATATCTTTTGCTTTTTCTTTCCAACTTATAAGTCCAGCAATGGCTAATATTAACAATACCATAAATTGTATACTCGTAAACGCATACCCTTTTGTAAAGTATAGTGGTATGGATGCAATATTGGTTAATATCCACCAAATCCAACTTTCTACTTTCTTTTTTGCCATCAACCACATACCCGTATACGCAGTAGCGCTAGCAAATGCATCTGCCCAAGGAATGGCTTCTGGCGCAAAAGCTGATTTCGCATAAGTTAATACTAAAAATAGGGTAGTATATATTACTCCGAAAAACAAGAGTTGTTGTAACCACTCTTTTGTATTGCTATGAGTTATTTGTAAAACATAATTTGTTTGGTCCGGCGTTTTTCTGGTCCACAAATACCATCCATACAAACTCATGATGGTATAATATAGATTCACACTTGCTTCACCTAGTAAGTGTCCCTTATAGCTTAAATAAATATATAAAGTAGTGTTGATGAGTCCGGTTGGATATACCAATATATTTTCTTTTCTACTATACCACACTGAAACAATTCCCATGATCACCGCAACAGCCTCAAGCGGTGTAGTCTGTATTAAGCCGTTGTATATAGATTGAAATAGTTCGCTCATGGGTTTGTTTGAAAGATAAAGATACTTATTTGGCAGCTTTCATTTTTTCTAGTTGCGCTTCTAATCGGAACATTTCGTCTCTCAATTTTGCAGCCTCCATAAAGTCTTGTGCCTTCGCAAATTTTTCCATTTGTTTTTTGGTTTGCATAATTGCTTTTTCTGTTTGTGGAATGGTTGCGTAGTCAGTTGCATCTTCTGCAGCCATGTTCAAACCATCGGTGGTTCGAATATTCATATTGTTTAAATCAAAACCCTTAATATCAAGAACCGCCGTTTGTGCCATTACCTGTTCTATACTCTTCACTACGGTGGTGGGTGTAATATGATGTTCTGTATTGTATTTAATTTGTTTCGCCCTTCTTCTTTCGGTTTCATCCATGGTGCGTTGCATGCTCTTGGTAATTTGGTCTGCATAAAAAATTACGCGCCCTTCGGAGTTTCTAGCAGCACGACCCGCCGTTTGAGTTAAAGACTTTTCGTTTCTTAAAAAACCTTCTTTATCTGCGTCTAGAACTGCAACCAGGGTTACTTCTGGAAGGTCTAGGCCTTCTCTTAATAGATTAACCCCCACCAAAACGTCTATTTCTCCCAACCTAAGCTCTCTTAATATTTCAACACGCTCTAAGGCGTCTATATCACTATGAATGTATTTAGATTTGATTTGGATATTCTTTAGGTATCGATCCATTTCCTCCGCCATTTTTTTTGTTAGCGTGGTTACTAAAATTCTCCCGCCTTTTTCTACCTGCTGAGTGATTTCGTCTAATAAATCATCGATTTGATTTTTAGTAGGTCTTACTTCAATAGGCGGATCTAATAATCCGGTAGGCCTTACCACTTGTTCTACAATTAGGCCATCTGTTTTTTCTAATTCGTATTCACCCGGTGTGGCACTAACAAAAACAGTTTGTCCAATAATATTTTCAAATTCGTTAAAATTCAATGGTCGGTTGTCTATCGCGCTAGGCAATCTAAATCCAAATTCTACTAAATTCATTTTTCTACTTCTATCTCCTCCATACATTCCGGTAATTTGTGGAATCGTTACATGGCTCTCGTCAATCACACAGATAAAATCTTTGGGGAAATAATCCAATAAACAAAACGGTCTTGTTCCTGGCTTTCTTCTATCAAAAAACCTTGAATAGTTTTCAATGCCTGTGCAATAGCCCAGCTCTCTGATCATTTCAATATCATATTCAACGCGTTCTTTAATTCTTTGTGCTTCTATATTTCTTCCTATTTTTTTAAAATAGGCTACCTGTGCAAGCAATTCATCTTGTATCTCATAAATAATTTCTTGCAACATTTCTTTGGGCGCTAAATATAAATTAGCTGGAAATATTGCTGCATTTTCCATTTGCTCAATTCTTTTACCAGATTCAATTTCTATACTTTCAATGGTTTCAATTTCGTCGCCAAAAAAAGTAATTCTATATCCATAATCTACATAAGGAAGATTAATGTCAACCGTTTCACCCTTCACCCTAAAGGAAGCTCGATCAAATTCTGTTTCTGTCCTATGGTATAAACTATTTACCAGCGCGTGTAAAAAAGCCTGTCTTGAAAATGTCATGCCGGACGCTATTCTTATAATTCCATTTTCATATTCTGTAGGATTACCCATACCATAAATACAGCTCACACTGGCTACAATAATAATATCTCTTCTACCGCTTAATAATTGTGCAGTTGCTTGTAATCTTAATTTATCTAACTCTTCATTAATACTCAGGTCTTTTTCAATATACACACCAGAAGTGGGTAAATAGGCTTCTGGTTGATAATAATCGTAATAAGACACAAAATAACCTACCGCGTTGTCTGGAAAGAACTGTTTAAACTCTCCATACAATTGCGCCACCAATGTTTTATTATGTGTAAGCACCAGGGTTGGTCTTTGCACATTTTGAATAAGATTGGCAATGGTAAATGTTTTACCAGAACCCGTTACCCCTAATAATGTTTGATACCTATCTCCACCCTGTACTGCTTCTGTTAATTGTGCAATAGCTGCGGGCTGGTCGCCCGCGGGTGTATAATTAGCGTGTATTTTAAAGGGCATTACAGTTTTCTATTTAAGTAATGCGTATAGTTGGGAAGCTCGTAACTATATTCTTCTTGCATAAATCTAGAGGTCATTAAAAAATCTGCGGTAGATCTATCACATGCCATTGGAAGATTCCAAGCAACCGCTAATCTAAGTAGCGCTTTTACATCACTATCGTGCGGTTGCGCTTCCATTGGGTCAAAAAAGAAAAATATAATATCGATATCACCCGTTGCGATCATTGCTCCAATTTGTTGATCGCCTCCTAGTGGGCCGCTTAATAACTTAATCACTGGTTGGTCTAGTGCTTCTTCTATTAATTTACCGGTGGTGCCGGTTGCAACCAATGAGTGCTTTGATAATGCTGTTTTATTATGAATAGCCCATTCAATTAAATCTTTCTTTTTATTATCATGTGCTATTAATGCAATTTTTTTTCTTTTTTCTAAAACCCGTAAATTTTTATTCATGTAGGTTATTTATGATATCGTGTTTTTACTTAACAAAGGTATGGCGATTAATACAATTAATATGGTTAGTGTGCTTATATTAAATTGTAATAAGACAATAAATAGTAGTAATAAAAAAATTGGGTAACTAAAAAATAAAAGTGCAAATAGAACCGAATCATAAAACACCGTTCCTTTTGTTTTTTTGTCCGCTAAACGATGGATGGATGTATAATAGGGTTTGTGAAAATAATACCAAAAGTTTTTATGAATAACTGTTTTTTGTGAAGGAATATGAATGTTTTCATTTAAAACCTTACAAACTGCGTTATTAAAACTAACACGATCGTGTGCGTTTTCAATTTTTTGATCAAATAAAAATTGTGTTATAATAAGATTAACTTTTTTTCCGATGCCCCTAAAATTATTGTATCCAATACCAGCAATATGTATAACAGGAAATACATTTATTTGGTGAAGGCCTTCTAAAATTCTAGCTGTGCCTTTTTTAAAGGGTTGTAATGCGTGATTGTTAACGCAAACACCCTCTATAAAAATTAATACAGATGCGCCTTCTGAAATTAATTGTATTGATTTTTTTATTGAATAATCATTGAGGTGTAAGTATGCTTTTCCTTCTCTTAGTCTGTATACAGGAATCATATTTAAGGAGTTTAATAAAAACCTATATAGTTTTTTTTCAAAGACATCTCCTCTTGCTAAAAAATATACCCTTCTATTATAATATGCACCAATAATAATTGCATCAAGAAAAGAATTGGGGTGATTTGCGATAATAAATAATGGTCCTTTTGTATCTAGAAGGTGTTTGTTTTTTACATGTACTTCTTTACAAAAGATAGACAATGCTAAACGAATAAAGAATTTTAATAGATAGATCACCCTTTTTTGTATAAATATAAAAAAACCGCACCAATAATGGTGCGGTTTATACTTACTAACTAACTAAAAAACCCAAACAAACTCTTTATGACTTAGCTTCTTCTACTGCTGTAGCAATTTTAGCTCTAATTTTCGCCTCAATTTCATTCGCCATTTCTGGATTATCATGTAATAATTGTTTTACTGTTTCTCTTCCCTGGCCTAATTTATTAGAATCATAACTAAACCAAGATCCACTCTTTTGAATAATATCTAATTCTACACCCATATCTATAATCTCTCCAATCTTACTAATACCTTCACCAAAAATAATTTCAAATTCAGCAGCTCTAAATGGAGGAGCCACTTTATTTTTTACCACTTTTACCTTCACTCTATTACCTATTGCTTCATCTCCATCTTTAATTTGTGTCATTCTTCTAATATCTAATCTTACAGATGCATAGAATTTTAATGCATTACCACCGGTAGTAGTTTCTGGGTTACCAAACATTACTCCGATTTTTTCTCTTAACTGATTAATAAAAATACAAATGGTACCAGTTTTATTAATTGTTGCAGTTAATTTTCTTAATGCTTGTGACATTAATCTTGCGTGTAATCCCATTTTAGAATCTCCCATTTCTCCTTCTAATTCACTCTTTGGAACTAACGCTGCTACTGAGTCAATTACTAATACATCAACAGCACCAGATAGAATTAATCTATCTGCTATCTCTAATGCTTGCTCACCATAATCAGGTTGAGAGATTAATAAACTATCTACATCCACTCCTAATTTCTTTGCATATGCACTATCAAAAGCATGTTCAGCATCTATTATTGCACATATTCCTCCTTTCTTTTGTGCTTCTGCAATTGCATGTATTGCAACTGTTGTTTTACCAGAAGATTCTGGTCCATATATTTCTATAATTCTTCCTTTTGGTAATCCTCCAATTCCCAACGCAGTATCTAATCCAATTGATCCAGTTGAAATAACTTCTTGTGGTTCTTGGCTTCTTTCATTCATCATCATTACACTTCCTTTACCATAATCTTTATCGATTTTATCCATGGTTAATTTAAGTGCCTTTAATTTTTCTGCGTTACTCATAGCTTGTCGTTTTATTAGTTTCTTGTATAATTTATGTGAAGATATGGATAAATTGTTAATAAACTAAAATTTTTAGTAAATATTTACTAATTTGATTAGTTTAATTTTTTATTTTTACCTAATATATTGATTTTCAATAAATTATTTTTTAGTATTTTTTTAGTATTTTTTAATTTTAGCAAAGCTATTGTATTCATTTTAATAAAAATTACGTGTTTTTACCCTTTATTTGATATAAATTAAAAGTAGTTGAATTAATCAGAGTAAACAATTCTGGTTGCTTTTCTGATATGTGGATTTCTATTGTAGTATTCTTAAATAATACATTTATATAAACAAACTAATACTATTACACCTGTTAATATCTTAGTATCTTTTTTATTAACAAGAGATTTCATAGGTTTAATGATATAATTATATATTTCTATAATCTTGATATATTAGTAAAACAAGCAGATCTTAACCATTATTACTGATTTAATTTTCGAACTAATATGTTTAGTATATTTTTAATAAACAGTTTATTCACTGTTAATTAACGGTAATAATTTGAAAGTTTTTTAAACCCATTTTACTTAATTCAAGCTTTATAGGATTAGTTATTCCATTTTAATCCACAGATTTTAAGCCAAAAAGGGCGGTTATTAACGATTTTTAAATTTATCCACCCCCTCATTGTGTATTTTAAAATAACCATAACATCATTAATAACTAAATAGAATACATTAAATTTGCCATCCTATAATATTAGTATATATGTCAATTATTCAGAACATTAGAGAAAAAGGTACTTGGATTATTTTTGGAATCATTGCTATTGCATTGATCGCTTTTATTTTACAAGACGGTGTAGGTAGAAATAATAACAATAGTGGTATTACAAATATTGCAATTGTTAATGGAGACCCTATTGATAAAGTAAGTTTTGATGAAAAAGTGGATTTACAAGTACAAAACTATGCTTCCCAAGGTGTTAAAAGAGAACAAGTAATCGGTTATCAATATAATCAAGAAATTGACCTTTTATTATATAAACAAGAAATCAATAAACTTGGATTGTCTGTTGGAACAAAAGAAATTTCAGATGTATTATTCGGCACAGAATCTCCATTTAAAAATGAATTTACAGATCAAGCCACTGGAGAATTTAAAGTGAATGATGCAAAGAATGCAATTGCTCAATTAAAAAAGAGTAAGAATGTTGAACAAATTAAGCAATTAGAAAAGTTTTATGTCGAACCTTCTATTGAAAACAGAGTAAGATCTAAATACCAATCTTTATTAATCAAGGGCGTTCAACTACCAAAATGGCTGGCTGATAAATCTATTGCTGAAATAAATAATATTGCTAGCATTTCTTATGTTGGTGTTTCTTATAATAGGATCTCTGACAGCGCCGCTAAGGTTTCTAATGATGATATTGCTGCTTATATCAAGAAAAATCCAGCCGCATACCAAAACGAAGAAACATCAAGAAGCATCAGTTATGTTGGATTTAACGCTTCTCCTTCTTCTCAAGATTCATTGGCAATCTTAAACCAATTAATTGCATTAAGAGACGAATTCAAAGCAACCAACAACGAAGCGTCTTTTTTAAATAAGGCAGGTACTGATTTACCTTTTTACAATTCTTATGTAAGCAAGAAAACCCTACAAATTCCTAATAAAGATTCTATTTTAAATGTAGGTGTTGGAAATACATTTGGACCATATATAGACGGAAGAAATTTCACCATTGCTAAAGTAATTGGAACAAAATCTTGGCCCGATAGTGCAAGTGTAAGACATATATTAATTGCAACAGTAAATCCTCAAAGTGGTCAACAAATCAGAGATGATAGTACTGCAAAAAAATTAATCGATAGTATCAAAATGGCCATCAATGGAGGCGCAAGCTTCGAAGCCATGGTTGCAAAATATTCAGACGATGGCGGTTCAAAAGCTAATGGTGGTAAATATGAAATGTTTCCTCAAGCACAAATGACACCCGCGTTCAATGACTATAGTTTCGATAATCCTGTTGGATCAAAAGATGTGGTTAAAACAGATTTTGGATACCATTATATTGAAATCTTAAAACAAACCCCAAGAGGACCAGCATACAAAATTGCTTATTTATCAAAAGCTGTTTTGCCTAGTACAGAAACCCTAAATGCTGCATCTACTGCTGCGGCTCAATTTGCTACAGCGTCAAAAGATCCAAAATCTTTCACAGCTAATGCGGTTAAAGAAAAGAAAGAAGTATTTCCAGCTGCTAATATTAAAGCGAATGATTTTGAAATTCCGGGTATTGGCGAATCTAGAGCATTGGTTCGTTGGGTTTATGATAATGATTTAAATGATGTATCAGAACCATTTGAAGTGGGTGATAATTACATCGTTGCCTTAATTAATGCAGAAGAGAAGAAAGGTTTAATGAGTGTTGAAGCAGCAAAACCTGTGGTTGAAAATATGATCAAAGACCAAAAGAAGGCAGAGATTATCAAAAAAACATTCAAGGGTAATAGTTTAGAAACTTATGCCGCATCTTCTAATGTAACCATTGCAAGAGCTGATAGCGTTAATTTCAACTATTCAATGGTTCCGGGTTTAGGCAACGAACCAAAAGTGGTTGGAGCTGCGTTCAATAAATCTTTAATCAATAAAGTAAGCGAACCTTTTGCAGGTAACTCTGGCGTATTTGTTGTTTCTGTAAATAATATTAGCGCAATTCAATCTCAACAAGATCCTAATTTAATCAAGGATGAATTATTAAACAGAACAAGATCAAGCTTCTTCAGATCTGCTGCTGGTTTAAGAAAAGCCGCAACGATAAAAGACAATCGTTATAAAATTTATTAGAATTTTTCTCTTATAGTAAAGACCCTCCAAGCGAGGGTCTTTTTTTGTGGGGTATTCTACCTAATTTTGCATCATGTCAGCACCCATTATAAATAAGGTTTCAGAAAGTGGCTTAATCAGCTTAGACCTCACTAGCTTCATAGACCCCACGCCTATTGTTTTATTTGATATAAAGCAATATTTATTTATGGAATTAATCTTAAAAGAAAAAGATTTTAGGGCCGCTTTGGTTGCTGCAGATTTATCAATTTTTAAAGATAAAATTGTGGGTATTTATTGTAGCGTTGATGTAATTATTCCAATGTGGGCAAATATGTTGATTGCTTCCGCTATTCAACCTTTTGCAAAAGCAATTTATTTTGGAGATGAAAATAAAGTAAGAGAACAAATATTATTGGAATCTATTTCAAAAATAGATCCACAAGAATATTTGGATCAAAGAGTTGTTGTAAAAGGATGCGGCGAAACACCAATTGGTGAATCTGCATATGTTGCTATAACCAATAAATTAAGACCTGTAGCCAAAAGTATTATGTATGGAGAACCTTGTAGTACCGTGCCTGTTTATAAAAAGAAATAAAAAATCGTTTTTACGCCTTATTCCTTAAAATAATTATTATTTTCTATTTCTTCTTTCACCTTATCAGGTACCAGATATCTTATAGTAATTCCGCTCTTTCTATTATTTCGAATTAAAGTAGCAGACAATTCCAACATAGGAGCTTCTAAATAAGTTATTTCAGCACCATAGGTGTCAGTGATATCAAAGCCTGGTCTTCTATATACAATGAATCTATAATTTTTTTTAAGTGCTTCAAAATTTTTCCACTTAGGAAGATTTTGAAAACTATCACCACCCATGATTACAGAAAATTCGTGTTGTGGATATTGTTCTTGGATATAGGTTAAAGTATCAATGGTGTAAGACGGCTTGGGCAACTTAAATTCAATATCAATTACTTTTAATTGCGGGTCATCTTCAATTGCCAGTTGTGCCAAATGCAATCGATCATATTCGTTTAATAAACTAGATTGAGGCTTAAGCGGATTTTGTGGAGAAACCACTAGCCATACTTGCTTGAGATCTGTATGATTTGCGATATAGCTTGCAACCATCAGATGTCCATTGTGAATAGGATTAAAAGAGCCAAAAAACAAACCTATTTTCATTATAAGTAATTGATAATCAATAAATTAGTTTCTTGTAATCCAAATGCTTTCTGCTTCGTCTTTTCTTAAACTTAATTGATATCCAGCAACGGTGATGCTAATAGGATCTCCCAGGGGAGCTATTTGCTCTACAGTAATGGCTTCTCCGGGAATACAACCCATCTCCATTAATTTCAAAAAGATATCATCGTTTTCAAATGAATGAATTACACCAGCATCTCCAATATTTAACTCACTTAGTTTCTTCATAGATTATTACAAATATAAACTCCTTTGATTGATAATGGCTTACGAAATAAGAACAATATTTTAAGCCAAAATTCGTATAAGTATTTGAATAACATCCAACTATGTGTATGTCCATTTCTTTTAATCAGGCTGATTCAAAGGTTACTCTAGCAAATAGGGTTGCTCTAAAGTCTTTCATTGAGAAAAGGATGAAGAAAGAGGGATTTTCAATTGAAACCTTGACCTATGTGTTTTGTTCTGATAAATACTTATTGAAAATGAATAAGGATTTTTTATCACACAATTATTATACCGACATCATTAGTTTTGATCTATCTGAAACCCCTGGCAACTTGATTGGAGAAGTATACATTAGTGTTGATAGGGTAAAAGACAACGCTAAAACCCACGGAACCACTTTAAAGGAAGAGTTACACAGGGTAATCTTCCATGGAGCCCTACATTTTTGTGGATACAAGGATAAAAAGCCCGCAGACACCATAAAAATGCGACAAATGGAAGACCGCTGGTTAAAAGCTTATTTGCCAAATTGCAAATAAATTTAAGTTCTTTCATCGGACGCTCGTTCGCGTCCTCTTGTTCCACGTGGAACAATTTTATGATTTAAAGAAAAATTTTGATACTGTTCCACATGGAACACTTTTATAATAAATACGATATTATCTTTGCAATCTTATGTTTCCTAAATACAATATAATCGTGGTGGGTGCTGGTCATGCAGGCTGTGAAGCAGCAGCAGCGGCGGCAAATATGGGCAGCAAGGTCTTGTTGGTAACAATGAACATGCAAACCATTGCCCAGATGAGTTGTAATCCTGCCATGGGTGGTATTGCCAAGGGGCAGATTGTAAGAGAGATTGATGCCATGGGAGGATATAGCGGGATTGTATCTGATCTAAGTACTATTCAGTTTAGAATGCTGAATAAGAGCAAGGGACCTGCTATGTGGAGCCCAAGAACTCAAAACGACCGACACTTGTTTGCCTCAAAGTGGAGGGAAATGCTAGAACAAACACCTAATGTGGATTTTTACCAGGATTCAGTGAATGAATTAATCATCAAGAACGGTAAAGCCTGTGGGGTAAAGACCAGCTTGGGTCATTTAATAGAGTCAGATGCAGTAGTCATTACCAGTGGAACTTTCCTAAATGGTATTATGCATATTGGTGAGAAACAAATTGGGGGTGGAAGGGTTGCAGAAAAAGCCGCTACAGGTATCACGGAGCAATTGGTTTCTTTTGGTATGGAATCAGATAGGTTAAAAACAGGAACACCACCAAGGGTAGATGGAAGAAGTTTGGATTATTCTAAGATGGAAGAGCAGAAAGGAGACGAAGAGGTGGTGGGATTCTCCTATTTAGACATACCAAGGGTGAAAGCAGAAGACCAAAGATCTTGCTTTATCACTTATACGGATAATATAGTTCACGATATTTTAAAGACGGGTTTTGATAGAAGTCCGATGTATGCGGGTAGAATCGAGGGTGTTGGACCAAGATACTGTCCTAGTATTGAGGATAAAATCAACAGATTCGCGGATAGAGAAAGACATCAGTTATTTGTGGAGCCAGAGGGATGGAATACCGTAGAGATTTATGTAAACGGATTTAGTACCAGCTTACCAGAAGAAGTACAATACGAAGCACTTCGTAAAGTTCCTGGTTTTGAGCATGCTAGAATGTTTAGACCTGGCTATGCCATCGAATATGATTTCTTCCAACCCACTCAATTAAAATATACTTTAGAAACCAAGGCCATTGAAAATTTATTTTTCGCAGGACAAATTAATGGCACTACTGGATATGAAGAAGCTGCTTGTCAAGGCTTAATGGCGGGCATCAATGCACACTTAAAAATCAATCACAAAGAAGCGTTGATCTTACAAAGAAGTGATGCATATATTGGTGTTTTGATTGATGATTTAATTGGTAAAGGAACGAACGAACCATACAGAATGTTTACTTCAAGAGCAGAGTTTAGAACATTGCTTAGACAAGATAATGCTGATTTAAGATTAACCGAACTAAGCCACAAGCTAGGACTAGCAAGCGATACAAGAATGCGCCGTGTTGAAGAGAAACAAAAAAATGTTACGGAAATTCGTCAAATATTAAACGCACATTCTATCGAACCAGAGGAGATCAACGCGTTTTTAACAGAGATAGAATCTGCGCCATTGGTTGAAAAACAAAAAGCCGCGAAATTGGTTTTACGTCCTAATATAAGTTTGCAACAAATATTGGACAACAGCGCAGCACTTCAAACAAAACTAGCTAACCAAGAAGTTGAGTTTATTGAGCAAGCAGAAATTCAGGTAAAATATGAAAGGTATATAGAGAAAGAAAAAGAGATTGTAGACAGAATGGCCAACTTGGAAAATCAAATGATTCCAGACAGTTTTGATTATGATAAAGTCGCAGCCCTTTCTATAGAAGCTTTACAAAAGTTCAAAAAAATTAAACCATTAACCCTTGGTCAGGCCAGCCGTATTAGTGGCGTGAATCCAAGCGATATTCAGATTTTGATGGTGTATATGGGCAGATAACCATTTATAAAAAAAGCAAATAATCACTATTTTATAAACGCATAATTCATTAGCTTTAGAATCATTCTTTAAGTAATATTCTAAACAAAAATTATCGCGTATGAAGAGGATTTTTTTATCTCTTCTTTTACTCCTAACGGGCGCTGCTGCTTTTGCGCAGGAGACTTTTCCCGTTAATGGCGTGAGAGATCTAAGATCGGGTAGTTATGCATTTACGAATGCAACGATTATCCAAAATGCTAGTACTAAAATCGAGAAAGCAACACTTGTGATTAAACAAGGAAAAATTGTTGCAGTAGGTGTTGGGGTAGAAATACCCAAAGACGCGGTTGTAGTAGATTGTAATGGAAAGTATATTTATCCAAGCTTTGTGGATCCTTTAACTGACTACGGTGCGGGTACTCCAAAGAGAACCAATGCGGGATTTAATTTTGGTGCACCAGGACAGTTCTTGTCAAATAAACCAGGTGCATATAACTGGAACCAAGCGGTTAAACCAGAAATTAATACAGTAGAAGCATTTACATTAGATGAGGCAGTAGCAGCATCTTATAGAAACAATGGATTCGGAACTGTTTTAACACATGTTAAAGATGGTATAGTTCGCGGAACAGGCGCTGTGGTTACATTGGCGGGTACTAATGAAAACAATACAATTTTAAAATCAAAAGCAGCGCAGGTTTTTTCTTTTGATAAAGGAACTTCTACCCAATCTTATCCAAGTAGTTTAATGGGAAGTATTGCACTTATTCGTCAAACTTATTTAGATGCAAAATGGTATGCAACAAAACCCGCAACAGAGGGCGTTAACTTATCGTTAGAAGCATTTAATGCGAATGCGGGCTTGCCACAAATTTTTGTTGCAGATGACAAGTGGTCTGTATTAAGAGCAGATAGAATCGCTAAAGAATTTGGAACACAATATATTTTAAGAGGCGCAGACAATGGATATCAAAGAATTGATGAATTAGCAAAAACAAAGGCAACATTTATTATTGGTGTTGACTTTCCTGCAGCCATGGATGTAGAAGATCCAAATGATGCGCGTTTTGTTTCTTTGGCGGATATGAAACATTGGGAGTTGGCTCCAACCAACCCTGCAGCTTTTGAAAAAGCGGGCATTCCATTTTCTATCACAACCGCTGAAATGAAAGATAGCAAGCAATTTTTAGCGAATCTTAGAAAAGCGGTGCAATATGGTCTTTCAGAAACAAAAGCACTAGAAGCAATTACAAAAACCCCTGCTACTTTCTTAGGTGTTTATGATCAAGTGGGTTCTTTAGATGCTGGCAAGTGGGCGAATTTTATTATTACAACAGAACCCGTTTTCAGCAGCAATTCAAAAATTGTTGAAAACTGGATCCAAGGAAATAAATATGAAATTAATCCGAATGAGTGGAACAACTATGCAGGCAAGTATAGTTTAGTGGTGAATAATAATGGCGCAACTACAAACTATGCGCTTGAAGTGAAAAAAGATTTATCTGCTTCTATTATTGGAACAGATACCTTGACTGCAAAAATTACCATTGCTAATGCAATTGTAAAAATGAGCTTCCCAGAGAAAAAAGGCCGCATGGCAGAAACCATTCGTTTGGGTGGTGCTGTGGTGGGAAACAGTTGGTCTGGTTTAGGACTTGATGCAAAAGGCAATAAGGTAAGTTGGACTGCAAATTTTGTAGGTCCATTGGTTACAGAAACTAAAAAACCATCAGACTCTGTTAACAACAGCGTTAAGTTGATTTCAAAAGTTACGTATCCATTTGCTGGATTAGGTAATGAAGCCATTCCTCAACAAGAAACCATAGTTATTAAAAATGCAACCGTTTGGACCAATGAAAAAGATGGAAAGATGGCTAATACAGATGTATTATTAAAAGCAGGCAAGATAGCAAAAATTGGAAAGGACATTACAGAAGCGGGAGCAAGAGTCATTGACGGAACGGGTAAACATTTAACGCCAGGCATTATTGATGAGCATTCGCATATTGCTGCAATGTCTATTAACGAAGGTGCGCAATCAGTAACTTCTGAAGTACGCGTTGGTGACAATATGAATCCAGAAGATATAAATATTTATCGTCAATTAAGTGGTGGTGTTACAACTTCTCATATTTTACACGGAAGCGCTAACACTATTGGTGGTCAAACGCAATTAATCAAATTACGTTGGGGCGCAAGTGATGATGGTATTAAGTTTGCTGGAGCAGATCCGTTTATCAAGTTTGCATTAGGTGAAAACGTAAAAAGAACCACTGCTGTTTTGGGTAACAATCGTTTCCCTGATACGAGAATGGGCGTAGAAGAAATGTTAACAGACGCATTTGATAGAGCAGCCGATTATCAAAAAGCATTGAAAGCAAATCCGAACTCAAGAAGAGATTTAGAATTAGAAGCGATTAGCAATATCATGAATAATAAGCTATTCATTACTTGTCACTCTTATGTACAAACAGAAATTACTTACGCAATGCGTGTAATTGAAAAATTTAAAAATAAGGGATATGATTTTAAAGTAAACACCTTCACACATATTTTAGAAGGATATAAGGTAGCAGATAAAATGAAAGCACACGGTGCCAGTGCCGCAACATTCTCTGATTGGTTTAACTATAAAACAGAGGTACAGGACGCAACTGGATACAATGCTGCCATCATGCAAAGAGTAGGCGTTAATACAATCATTAATTCTGATGATGCTGAAATGGCTAGACGTTTAAATCAAGAAGCAGGAAAGATTGTAAAATATGGTGGTGTGTCAGAAGATGAAGCGTTCAAGATGGTAACATTGAATCCTGCTAAGGCTTTACATATAGACAACAAAGTGGGAAGTATTAAAGTGGGTAAAGATGCCGATGTGGTATTATGGACAGATAATCCATTAAGTATCTATGCAAAATCTTTGTATACCATTGTTGATGGCACAGTGTTTTTTGATAGAACAAAAGATGCAGAAAAGTCTAAAGCAGTAGCAACAGAAAGAGCTAAACTGATTCAAAAAATGTTAGGCGAAAAAAGAGCTGGTGCACCAATGAGACCTGCAACGCCAAGCTATCAAACTATTTTATCATGTGGCGATCACGATCACGAAGATCATTTAGCTACTATTTATGAATCTAATAATAACTAAGCCATGCAAAAGAAATATTCGAACATATTATTAGCTTCTCTTGCATTGTTAAGTATAACAGCAAGAGCGCAGGAAACTATATATCCTGCAAAAGCACAAAAAGGTATTACGGTAATTACACACGCTACTGTGCATGTGGGAAATGGAACAGTATTAAATGATGCTTCAGTAAGTTTTGAAAATGGAAAAATCACTGCAGTGGGTAATATTACTCCAGCGGTGGGCGCAACCATAATTGATGCAACCGGAAAGCATGTTTATCCAGGATTTATTTTACCTAGTTCTGATTTAGGTTTAAGAGAAATCAGCTCTGGCGTAAGAGGCAGTAACGATTATTTAGAAATTGGCGAAAACAACGCGAATATTAGATCAATCGTTGCTTACAATACGGATTCAAAAAATATCGGTGTTTTAAGAGAGAATGGTATTTTATTAGCAGGTGTTGCACCACAAGGAGAATTGATTGAGGGTAGCTCTAGCGTTGTTCAATTAGACGCTTGGAACTTTGAAGACGCTGCATATAAAATGGACAACGGCATTTATATCAATATGCCAAGTTTAATGGCTAGAAGAGGTCGTGGTGGAATTATGGCTAGAGTGCAGGGTCCAGATCCTGCTAAACAAGCACAAGATAAAATTGAAACCATTAAAAAATTCTTCACGGAAGCAAAAGCCTATTACCAAGAAAAAACACATACTGCAAATAATTTAAAATTTGAAGCAGTGCGTGGTTTGTTTGATGGTACACAAAAATTATTTGTTCGTGCACAAGAAGTAAAGCAAATGTTCTTAGCAGTTGATTTAGCTAAATCTTTTGGCTTCCCATTGGTATTAGTAGGCGCTTCGGAGTCTTTTCAAATTGCAGATTTCTTAGCAGCTAATAAAGTGCAGGTTATATTAGATAGCGAGCATAGTTTGCCTGCAACAGAAGACGACGATATTGATCAGCCCTACAAAACACCAGCAGCTTTACAAAAAGCAGGAGTGATTTTTGCATTGAATGATATACACGATCAAAGCCGTTTTAGAAATCTTGCATTTAATGCTGGAACAGCTGCTACGTATGGCTTAGACAAAGAACAGGCCCTTACGGCAATTACTTTAAATACTGCAAAAGTATTAGGTATTGAATCTGTTACGGGTTCATTGGAAATAGGCAAAGATGCTAATATCCTAATTGCAAATGGAGATGCCTTAGACATGAGAGGCAATGTATTTACCAAAGCGTTTATTCAAGGTCGCGATGTGTCTTTGGATAATAAACACAAGCAATTGTACGAGCGTTTTAAATACAAATACGGTATTCAATAATGGGTTATTAAATAGTCAATATAAAGCACCTCATCAAAAACGATGGGGTGCTTTTTTTTGTTACCTTAGCAACATGTCTAAGAAACTATATCTACTCGACGCGCTAGCGCTTATCTATAGAGCTTATTATGCACTTATTCGTAATCCAAGAATTACCAGCACAGGTATTAATACCAATGCGCAGTTTGGATTTACCAATACCTTGTTAGAGATTATCAAAAAAGAAAATCCTTCTCATATTGCAGTTTGTTTTGATACGCATGCTCCAACAGAAAGACATACAGATTTTACAGACTATAAAGCGAATAGAGAAGAAGCGCCAGAAGATTTGTTAAGTTCTTTACCACATATTAAAGCAATTATAGAGGGATTTAATATCCCAGTAGTGGAGTGTGATGGATACGAGGCAGATGATGTGATTGGAACACTTGCTTGGCAGGCAGCAGACATGGGCTATGAAGTATATATGGTGACTCCCGATAAAGATTATGGTCAATTGTTGGTGAAACCCAATGTATATATGTGGAAGCCGCCTGCTTTTGGCAACGAAAGAGAGATTTTAGACGCCGAAAAAATTAAAGCCAAATGGGATATTGCCAGAGTGGATCAGGTAATAGACATGTTGGGCTTAATGGGGGATGCTGCAGATAATATTCCTGGAATTCCGGGTGTGGGAGAAAAAACGGCCGCTAAATTATTAAAAGAGTACGATACACTAGAAGGTGTACTAGGCAATGCAGATAAGATTAAAGGGGCGATGGGTGAAAAAGTAAGAGCAGGAAAGGAATCTGCGATTATGAGTAAAAAATTGGCAACCATTATCACCAATGTACCCGTGCAATTTCATGAAGAAGATTATAAGTTAACCGAAAAAAATATACCAGCACTTACAGAGATATTTAATTTACTAGAATTTAAAACTCTGGGTAAAAGAATATTGGGAAGCGAATTTGAAGTAGTTGGTGAAAAAGCAAAAGAAGTTTCTTTGGACTTATTTGGAAACGAGATAAAACCAGCCAAAGAAAAAACCATTAAGACCAAAACCATTGTGTTGGATTCTGAAAAAGGAACACAAGAAGTTTTGGAGCCCAACGATGAAATCGATGAAGAGGACGTGGTAGCGTCCGATGGAGAAGCGGGGGCTATTGTGGTCAATAAAAACATTGGCAATACACCACACCAATACGAAGCAGTGGTGGGCGATGCAGCCATTCAGGATTTAGTCAAAACACTTCTAACTCAAAAAGAAATTTGTATTGATACCGAAACAACTGGTATTGATGCCAACAATGTGGAGTTGGTTGGTTTAAGTTTTTCTTTTAAAGAACATACAGGATATTATGTACCAGTGGCGAATGATGGAGAGGGTAAAGATGGTGCAAAACATATTTTGTCTTTATTCAAAAAATTATTTGATCAAGAAGATATTACCTGGATTGGACAAAACCTTAAATACGATTTCTTGGTGTTAAAATGGTATGGTGTTCAACTAAAAGGAAAAACATTTGATACCATGTTGGCCCACTATGTGATTGAGCCAGAAGGCAGACGCAGCATGGATTTACTAAGCGGACAGTATTTAGGATATGAACCAGTATCTATTGAAAGTATTATTGGTAAGAAAGGAAAAAATCAAGGCAGTATGCGTGATGCTGCATTGGAACAAATCAAAGAATATGCTGCAGAAGACGCAGATATAACTTTACAATTAAAACATTGTTTAGCTCCTTTGATTCTGAAAAAAGAAGTGAGTAAAGTGTTTAATGAGGTGGAAAATCCACTCATGCCAGTACTCGTGGATATGGAATTTGAGGGTGTAAAAGTAGATACTGATTTTTTAAATGAATACAGCAAAGTCTTAGATGTAGAAGCAAAAGAAAGTGAAGAGAAAGTATATGCTGCAGCTGGTGTGCGTTTTAATTTAGCTTCTCCAAAACAATTGGGTGAAGTATTGTTTGAAGTAATGAAGCTGGATGACAAGGCGAAAAAAACAAAAACGGGTCAGTACGCAACAGGAGAAGATGTCTTGCAAAAAATGGCAGCTAAGCATAAAATAGTTGATGATATTTTAAATTTCAGAGAGCTTACGAAATTAAAATCAACTTATGTGGATGCTATTCCTGAATTGATTAATCCAAGAACAGGTCGTATTCATACAAGCTATGCACAAGCCGTTGCCGTAACGGGTAGATTAAGTAGTACGAATCCTAACTTGCAAAACATTCCAGTAAGAACTGATAGAGGTAAAGAAATTAGAAAAGCATTTATTCCGAGAGATCCTTCTAGAATTTTAGTAAGCGCCGATTATTCTCAAATTGAATTAAGGGTGGTTGCTGCTATTAGTGGAGATCCCAATATGTGTGAAGCATTTAAATTAGGCAAGGATATTCATACTGCCACTGCTGCTAAAGTGTATGGTGTGGAAGAAGCAGATGTGACCAAAGAAATGCGTTACAAAGCAAAGAGCGTAAACTTTGGTATTATTTATGGCCAAGGGGCTTTTGGTTTGGCAGAGAACTTGGGCATTTCAAGAACAGAGGCCAAAGAAATTATTGATAACTATAAAAAAGAGTTTCCTAATATTCAGAAATACATGGACCAGCAGATTAATCACGCAAAAGAGTTGGGTTATGTAGAAACCTTAATGGGAAGAAAGCGTTGGCTAAGAGATATCAATAGTTCCAATTTCACGGTGCGTGGATTTGCAGAGCGAAACGCCATCAACTCTCCTATTCAAGGTTCAGCAGCAGACATGATTAAATTGGCGATGATTAAAATTCATAATGCCATGAAAGCAAAAACTTGGGAATCCAAAATGATTTTACAAGTACACGATGAATTGATCTTTGATGCAACAGAAAAAGAATTGCCAGCTTTAAAAGAATTAATACTTTCTTGTATGACCAGCGCGATGGAACTTCCTAACGGGGTCCCCGTTGAAGCAGAACTAGGCGTTGGCAAGAACTGGTTGGAGGCGCATTAGGATTAAAATAAATCAGCACCCTCGTTTATGGGGGGTGCTGAAAAAATCATAAGAGGAAAAAAATAATGCCCTTAACTTTTTGTAAGGGCATTATTTTTATCGATTCATACTAGCTAAGAACTCTTCGTTGTCTTTTGTACCGCGCATTCTTTTTAATAATTCATTCATTGCTTCATCCGTATTCATATCATTGATGAATAATCTTAAGATATTCATTCTTTGCAATACATCTGGTGATAATAATAAATCATCTCTTCTTGTACTAGATCCTACTAAATCAATCGCAGGGAAGATTCTCTTATTGGCTAAACGACGATCTAATAATAATTCCATATTACCGGTACCCTTGAATTCTTCAAAGATTACCTCGTCCATTTTAGAACCTGTTTCAATTAAGGCTGTCGCTAAAATAGTTAATGATCCACCGTTCTCAATTTTACGTGCAGCTCCAAAAAATTGTTTTGGCTTTTGCATTGCGTTTGCTTCCACACCACCAGATAAAACCTTTCCAGAGCTTGGTGCCACTGTATTGTGTGCACGCGCTAAACGAGTGATAGAATCTAATAATATAACTACATCGTGTCCACACTCTACTAAACGCTTTGCTTTTTGTAAAGCCATGGTAGACACTTTCACGTGTTTTTCTGCAGGCTCATCAAAAGTGGATGCAATTACTTCTGCTCTCACAGAACGCTCTACATCGGTTACTTCCTCTGGACGCTCATCTACTAAAACCACCATCAAATAACATTCAGGATGGTTTGCAGCAATGGCGTTTGCCACTTCTTTTAACAACATGGTTTTACCCACTTTTGGTTGTGCAACAATCAATCCACGCTGCCCTTTACCAATAGGTGTAAATAAATCCATGATACGTGTGCTGTATGAAGTAGCTGAAGTATATAAATTTAATTTTTCAAAAGGAAATAATGGCGTTAAATAATCAAATGGAATACGATCACGAATTTCATCTGGTTTTTTTCCATTCACAAAATCCACTTTTGTTAACGCAAAATATTTTTCTCCTTCTTTCGGAGGTCTTACAGATCCATTTACTGTATCACCTGTTTTTAATCCAAACAATTTTATTTGTGAAGGAGATACATATACATCATCCGGAGAAGATAAATAGTTGTAATCAGAAGATCTTAAGAAACCATATCCATCAGGCATCATTTCTAAAACACCCTCAGATGCAATGGCGCCATCAAACTCAACATTGAATACCGGCTCCTTTTTAGGAGGATAACGATGTTGTCCATGTCCTTGACCAGGTGTTCTTTGGTCTGCTTGAACAGCCGGATCTGAAGTTTGTGGAGCTTGCTCAGCAGCAGGCGTCTCACTAGCAGCACTTTCGTCACCAAATAATTGGGCAGCTATTTGAGAAGCTTTCTCGTCGATGCTTTCATTAGGTGCAGCTTCTGCTTCTTTTTTTGCTATTGGTTTACGCTTTTTTTCTGCAACGGGTTCAGCTTTTGATGCTTTTGCAGCAGGAGCAGCTATAGGTTTGCGGCTTCTTTTTGGTTTCTCGTCTTTTTCTTGCACAGTAAAATCTAGGGTTTTATTAAAAATCGAAACAAGTTCGGGGTTAAACAGCTTTTTTGAAAATTGGTCGTCTGAAATGACTTATTTGAGATGGAACGATGGTGTTAAATACCCGATTTCGTCCCTTTCTACTGCAATGATAAGCCCTTTTTCAATAAAAAAACAATTTTTTATGGGTTATCTTTGCCTTCCAAATAGTTATTATGTTCAACCAAAGAGTAAAAATCAAGCAATTATTAAGTGGCACCGACGCGTCTTGCGCAGTGGGATCGGAAGTGGTGGTAATGGGATGGGTGCGTACTTTTAGAAACAATCAGTTTATCGCGTTAAACGATGGTAGTACAAATAACAATGTTCAGGTAGTAGCAAGCTTAGGTGAATTTGATGATACATTATTAAAGCGTATCACAACCGGTGCCTCTTTAAAAGTAAAAGGCGTGGTAGTGGAGAGTTTGGGTAAGGGACAAACAGTAGAAGTAAAAGCAATATCGATTGAAATATTGGGTGATAGTGATGCAGAAAAATATCCTTTACAACCAAAAAAACATTCTTTAGAATTTTTAAGAGAGAAGGCGCATTTAAGATTTAGAACCAACACATTTGGATCGGTGTTTCGTATTCGTCATTCATTGGCATTTGCGGTACATCAGTTTTTTAACGAAAGAGGATTTTTATATTTACATACTCCTATCATCACAAGTTCAGATGCAGAAGGTGCAGGTGAAATGTTTCGTGTGACCACACTTCCATTAGAAGGTGCACCAAAAAATGAAGCCGGTGAAATTGATTTTACGGAAGACTTTTTTGGTAAGAGCACTAACTTAACCGTGAGTGGTCAATTGGAAGGAGAGCTAGGCGCCATGGCCTTTTCAGACATCTATACTTTTGGTCCAACCTTCCGTGCAGAAAATTCAAATACAACAAGACATTTGGCAGAATTTTGGATGATTGAACCAGAAGTTGCGTTCAATGATTTAGAAGACAACATGAATTTAGCAGAAGATTTTATCAAGCATTTGATTGCTTATGTGATGGAAAAAAATGCAGATGATTTAGCTTTCTTAGATACACGTTTAGCAGAGGAAGAAAAACAATTGCCAACGGAAAAAAGAAGTGGCATGGGATTGATCGACAAATTAAAATTTGTTCTAGAAAACGGATTTGAAAGAATTACGTATACAGAAGCGATTGATATTTTATTAAATAGCAATCATTATAAGAAAAAGAAATTCCAATACGATGTGAAGTGGGGAATTGATTTACAAAGTGAGCATGAGCGTTATTTAGTAGAACAACATTTTAAAAAGCCAGTGATTGTTACGGGCTATCCTGCTGCGATCAAAGCATTCTATATGCGCATGAATGATGGTTGTGAGATAGGAAAACAAACTGTTGCAGCAATGGATATTTTAGCACCAGGCATTGGTGAGATTGTGGGTGGTTCTCAAAGAGAAGAGCGATTAGAAAAATTAGAAGCGAGAATGAACGAAATGCATATCCCATTAGAGGAAATGTCTTATTATTTAGATACACGTAGATTTGGTTCTGTACCTCATGCTGGATTTGGATTAGGCTTTGAGCGTATGGTACAATTTGTAACAGGAATGACGAATATTAGAGATGTAATTCCTTTTGCAAGAACGCCGAAGAACTGCGAATATTAATCCTTATGGGTATTTTATTTGTTTTAATTGGTGCATTCTGTTTTGCTTTAAGTAATGTTTATTGGAAGAAGGTTACGCAAACTATTCCCTATCAAGTTGGAATGTTTTTTAGAGGCATTTTTGCATCTGTAGTATTTGCGATTTTATATTTTGGTTGTAGAGATACTTCTTTTTTTACAGGATGGACAGTAAGACCATTAGCCATTGATCAACAATTGTTATTAACGATTGCACTTTGTATTTTCAATATTTTCGGATTATTGTTTTTTTTACGCGGTATACAAAAAGCGCCGGTAAGTATTGTGGTTCCTGTATCTGCACTGAAAGTGTTTACCATTTTAACAGCAGTGTTTGTTGTAGGTGAGGTTTGGAAAATGCCTTACTTATATGCATTTGTTTTATCAACAGGCGGTTTATTGTTTTTGTATTTAGAAGGAAGTGCTCAAGCAAGTTCTACCGAACAAAAAACAGGCGTGTTGTATGGATTGGCTTCAAGTTTTTTCTGGGGCAGTTCTTATGCACTGTATACTTATCCCATTCAATGGTGGGGTCCATTAGGATTTAGCTTCGTGATTGAAACAACAGCCATGTTATTTGGATTGGTTTTAATTATCAGAGATGGTTTGCTTTCATCTTTGCACCAATATATCAAAGCAACACATATTCAAACTTATATTGTTCAAGGTATTTTATTAGTAGTAGGTGGATTAGCAATTAATATTTCTTATCAGTACTTGCCCATTATGGTGATTAATATTTTAATTATTAGTAGCCAGTTATTATCTGTTTTGTTGGGCTTTATGTTTTTTAAAGAAAGACTTAGTGTAAAACAGTGGCTTGGTTTGGTCCTGATTATTGCTAGCTTTTTTGTGGTAGCAACTGCTGTTTAAAGCTGATTTTCAATAAATAAGCCTAATTTTTTGCTATTTAAGGCGGCCTAACCTATATTTGCTGCCCGAACAAATAGTTCGGATTCTACGGAAGGTGCGGTAGCTCAGTCGGTAGAGCAAAGGACTGAAAATCCTTGTGTCGCCGGTTCGATCCCGGCCCACACCACCACAAAATAGCCCTCAGCACTCGTTGGGGGCTTTGTTTTTTTATATTAACTTAGAGCAATCCCCCGTAATCTAAATATTGTACAATATGAGAAAGGGTATTTTTGTGTTATTTTTTTTAATGAGCATTTCAAGACTTAGTTCGCAGTCAATCACTCCATTTACTTTAAATATAGCAGGTTTCACTGCTACACAAAATGGTTATTCATTGACCGTTAGCACTGGAGAGACTATTTCCATAACTAATTTTAAAGCGCCGAATGGCGAAAGTTTAAATAGCGGCTTTTTGCAAAACAATCCGCCATTAGTTACAGGTATCGAAGAATTATTAAGTAAAATTGGAGATAATGAGGTAAATATTACCCCCAATCCCACAAACACAATAACAAACTTACTTACCAATTTTACTCAACCTGGCCAATTACAATACCAAATTTTAGATGTTGGTTCAAAGTTATTATTTAGAAGTCAATCACAAAATGCATTGATAACAAAACAAACTAAAATAGAGTTACAAAATTATCCAGCTGGTATATATTATATTTTAGTTTTTTTTAAGCCTAATAGTGGAATTGCAAAAACAGGTGTTTATAAAATAGTGAAACTTTAATTATGAGAATAAAATTATTTCTTTTGTGTTTTATTTTGATTTTTACAGCATGTAATAAATCTGAAATCATTTCATCAGATTCAAATACTGGTGATCAGAATAAGGTTATTCCTGAGGCAAACATCGCTTTTGATATAGACATTGATCCCGGGACTGGAAAAATTTTTAATGCATTATCTGCGATTCAGCCAATTGTAGTTAACGTAACTTCAACAATTCCTCCAAAAGGAATCGTGGTTGATATTGTCACAAAAAGAGCCGCTGATTCCGTAACCGTATCATCAAATAGCGTTTCTTCTAGTATTCCCAAAAACGCATCTACTATTGAAGGACTAAACTCTGGTGTATTATGTTTTACGGTTGTAACAGTTACTTCCAAATCTACCTCAACCAACCTATTAACTAAGTCTTTTAAAATAGCTAGAAAATAATTCAACTATGAAAAAATTTATCCTATTCGTTTTTTGTTTCATTTCAATTAAGGGATTTACTCAGGGTATCAATTTTCAGGGTGTTGCAAGAACGGCAAATGGTACAATTATTGCTGGATCAAATATAAGTTTAAGATTATCTATTATTAGCAAAAATGTAGATGGCACACCAGAATTTGTTGAAACAAAAAAAGTAGTTACAAATACACAGGGTATATTTTCTATTGTTGTTGGTGATAGCTCAAATTCAAATGTTACTGGTAGTTTTAAAAATATAGTTTGGTCAGATGGACCTAAATTTTTAAAAGTTGAGATGGATCCGGCAGGTGGTTTTAATTATATTAATATGGGTGCAACGCAATTGCAATATGTTCCTTATTCTTTTTATAGTTTTGGAGTTGATGCATCAAATATAAAAGGAATGGTTCCAATTAAATCTGGAGGAACCGGTTCGGAAAGTGTCGAACAGTTTAAAACAAATTTTTCACTTGATAAAGTGAATAATACTTTAGATATTGATAAGCCTGTTTCAAAACCAATACAAACAGCATTAGATTTAAAGTTATCTAAATCTGACACCATTAGCTTGTCTAATAGAATAAATAATAAACTTTCTTATGCTGATACGCTTACATTATCTAATAGAATTGATGGCAAATTATCTAGTTCAAATGCCATTTTTGCTACAGACATTGTGGTGAATGGACTAACAGTAGGCTTAAGTGGAGGCCAATTTGGCAATAGCACTGCCTTTGGAAAAAGCGCCTTAAAAAATAATACGATTGGTGGAGGAAATACCGCTATAGGTTCTAATGCACTTTCAGAAAATATCAATTCTTCTGGGAATACAGCAGTGGGAAGTAATGCATTAGCAAAGTCTACGGGTTCCAGCAATACTAGTATCGGTTCTGATAATATGAGATTAAATACAACTGGAAGTTATAACACCTCTGTTGGTGCATTTTCTTTTTACAGTAATACAACCGGAAGTAATAATATTGGAATGGGAAGAGGGCATTTATATAATAACACAACAGGTAATTCTAATATTGCTATTGGAAATGACGCATTAGAGAAAAATACTACAGCCGATAATAATATTGCCATAGGCACCAGTGTATTGAATAAAAACACAGTTGGATCTAGAAATACTGCTGTTGGTGTTGGTGCTTTAAATAATAATGTATCAGGAAGTGTTAATAATGCATTTGGTTATTTAGCCTTAACAAATTCAACCGCTTCTGAAAACAATGCCTTTGGGCACCAAGCTTTAACAAATAATACAACTGGCACTTTAAATTCTGCATTTGGTCATAATGCATTATCTGCAAATATTATTGGTTCTGGAAATACTGCAATGGGATACGCTGCACTTGGTTCTAATTTATCCGAAAACAATACGGCAATTGGGCTTAGATCACTTCAATTTAATTCAAGTGGAAGCAATAATGCTTCATTAGGAAAGGAGTCTCTTGATCATAATACAACAGGATCTGGAAATACTGCGGTAGGGGCTATCGCTCTTTTTGCAAATACAACTGGTTCGAATAATACAGCAATTGGAAAAGATGCACTTTCACAAAATGTAAATTATAGCAATTCCACGGGCATTGGTTTTAATGCTCAAGTAACAGGCAGTAATCAAGTTCAAATCGGAAATTCAGATGTTACTTTAGTAAATACTAATGGAGTAGTTGCTTCCAAATCAGGTTTTTTGCCACCTAGATTAACCGCAGCACAAAGAGATGCTTTAATCTCCCCCGAACAAGGATTAATTATTTTTTGTATTAATTGCGGTGCTATCGGCGAAATGGAATATTATAGTGGTGATGGATGGACAAATATGAGCGGAGGCAGCACTGCTGCGGTAGATTCCAATGTAGAAGGAGTGCTGACAGGTTTAGTTGCAAACTTTCCATTAAATAATACACCAAATTCATCTGTTGGCAATTACACAGGGACAGTTAATGGGGTTGTTACTTATACAACCGACCGCAAGGGGGTAGCAAATGGTGCTATGCAAGGAGGCTCCGGTTATATTACAGCGTCCAGCTCAATATTTTCATTTACAAGATCAGCCACTTTTTCTGTTTCAATTTGGTTTACTGCTGATGCAGTTACTAGTTCAGGTAGATTGTTATCTACAGAGAATCCTGAAGGTAATTTTAGAATTTCAAAATATAATTTAAATAATATTGCAGTTCAATTTGGTGACTATATAAGATATGATGTTACCAATGCAGAATGGCACCATTTAGTGTATACTTATAATAATAACCTTGAAAAGGTATATATTGATGGAAATTTGGTGGCAACAAATACTGATTCATCAACTGAAGCATTAAACTATGGAAGTCCATTTACCATAGGAGCAAAAGCAGCATCTGCATTTGATAGGTGGGCAGGCAAAATAGACGATGTTAGAATTTATAATAGGGCCTTGGCAGAATATGAGGTTAAGAGATTATTTAAATTATAAATCAATCAAATAAATTATCTATTATTTTTCCTCCTTTGAGTTTAACTAAATGCTTAAATGATTCAACAATTTTATTATTATTAATATTATTTTTTGTATCAATAACTAATTCACCAGTAGAGTTTATTTGACTTAATTTTTTATCCAAAATTTTTTTAAATAAATTTTCTACTTTTTCATCGCTATAAGTATATATTATATTGAATTTTGATTTTAAATAAATTTTATCCAAATCGGCATCAAATATTTTAATTGAACTTATTTCTTTAATATTTATAGCCTGGGCTGTTTCTATATTACCCTTTTTAGTAATTTTTACAAAATAGTCCTTATGAAAAAAGTATTTTATATTTTCAACTTTTGCTTCAAGTAATCTATTTAAAATATAGATTCTTGTTTTTTCTTCGTTTTGTGCCATCAAGCTGGCACTTAATATTATCATTAATGAAGCAAGAAGAAGCTTTTTCATATTATTTATTTAAGTAAATGTAATCATATTTTTATTTTATAAAAATGCTTTGTCGCTCTACAGTATGAGCGGAGAAAATTCCTAAAGCCCCTCCAACAATATTAGAGGGTGGATTAGAGGGTGTAGTTCCGCCACCGGGTCCAGCACCACCTTGTTGATTTAAGGTATAATAATATAAATAGGTAGGTCTGGTGATACATTGCATTTCAACCTTTACCAAATCTTTGAACTTTACTTGTAAAGAATCAGAACCAGCTCTTATGGGTCTTTGGTTCACTTTTCCGTTATTTAAATTATCATTAAATACATGAAAGGTTTGGTCTAGGCTATCATTAATTTTTTGAATAAACCTATAACTATTTCCCAATTGAATTGGGTCAGTATATACAGGTATAATACTATATCTAATCTCACCGTTTACCAAAAAGGTATTGATTCTTAAACTATCCAAAGGAACTTTATTAGCCATAGTAGAGGATGCGGTATATTTTTTTCCTTCAACCGTTACTTCTAAAAAATAAGTATTTCCATAGAACCCTCTTATTTTTTTGGTTTGGTATAGGCCATTGATATTTTGAATTAAAGTATCTCTAATACCTTGGTTGTCTGATATAATGACACTTGCATTGTTGACTAATGGATTTCCATTGGTATTTCCAATATCAATAGATTTACTAAGCTTCACAAAATAAGGTCCTGGTTCATCTGTAATACTTCCATCGATAACCAATAAAGATGCATTTGGGTCCAATGGCAATTGTATTTCTTTATCACAACCGATAAAGATGATTATTGTCAATAAAAATATTATTCTTTGAAACATTGTTAAAATTTAAATTGATAAGTGATACTTGGAACCCATCTAAATAAAGAGGTTTGAATGATTTGTGTTCGACTAAGATTTTTTGGATCATCTTGGAAAGTAATTCTATAGGCGTTCTCTCTACCATACACATTGTATAAACTAAAATTCCAGGACTCTTGAATTCTTTTCTTTTTCTTCTTATCATAAGTAACACTGATATCTAATCTATGATTAGATGGCATTCTGTTGGCATTTCTAGATGCATATTGATAAAGCGTTTGTCCTTGTAAGGCATATTTACCAGTTGGAAAAGTAACCGCATCGCCCGTATTGTATACGAAAACGCCCGATACAGACCACTTTGAATTGAGTGCATATATACCAACTAATGAAACGTCATGAGTTCTATCCTGTCTTGCATTGTACCAATTGTTTTGATTAATGCCTTCTATCTTTCTTTCTGTTTTGGATAATGTGTAACTAATCCATCCAGTAAATAATCCCTCTCTTTTCTTTAGCAACCATTCCACTCCATATGCTCTTCCGATACCAAAAAGCAAAGCGCTTTCTACGTCTGCAAGTGTATTGATTTCGGCACCGTCTTTATAATCTAATTGATTTTGTAAATTCTTATAGTATATCTCTGTGCTCATTTCATAGATATTCTCTTTAAGCAACTGCACATAACCTATACTTAATTGATCAGCTATTTCTGGTTTAATATTATAGGAGTTTCCAATCCACTGATCCGATGGACTTGATGCGGTTGAATTACTTAGCAAGTGTAAGTGCTGAACGTTTCTTGCATACCCTGCTTTTAAGCTGTTTTGATCTGTAACTCTATAATTCAAAGTAAATCTGGGTTCCAAATTGATATAAGTTTTACCAAAATCAGATTTATTTAATTTTATAGTAGATTGAAGTACCCCATTATTATATAAGTTATAATCATCTCCCCCCATTAAAGTATAGGCAGATAATCTAAGCCCGTAATCTATACTTAATGCCGTATTGGGCTTATAGGTATTACTTAAATATGCTGCATTTTCTAATCCATTTCTTCCAACTTTTTTTATGCTATTATTTACTGTACCACTAAATGTACTTGGAGTAATAGTGTGTAAAATAGTGTTGAAGCCAAATTTTAAATTATTTTTTGGATTAGCATAAAATGTATAATCCTGTTTCACATTCAAATCTTTAATATTAGAATTGATATTGAAATTGGTTTCACCATTTTTAAGTTTAACATTATAGTTATAATCACTATAAATAACAGAAGTATTCAAAAAAAGTCTGTTAGAAATAATCTTGTTCCATCGAATGGTACCGGTTTTGTTACCCCAATCAATACCAAATGCATCTCCTAAACCCAATTCGTCTTTTCCAAAATATCCAGATAAGTATATTTTATTTTTATCGTTAATGGTATAATTGGCCTTCATGTTTAAATCATAGAAGTATAAAATATTTTCTTTGAATTTTTCGGTTGCTTTTAAAAACATATCTGCATAGGTTCTTCTTCCTGATAAGATAAAAGAAGATTTATCATTTTGTATAGGACCTTCAATACTTATTCTACTACTAATTAATCCTAGCCCCCCGTTCACCACTCTTTCTTTATTGTTACCTTCTTTCATTTTAACATCCAAAACAGAAGAAAGTCTTCCACCATACATGGCAGGACCATTTCCTTTGATAAGGGTTGCATCTTTAATGGCATCACTATTAAATGTGCTAAAAAAACCAAGTAAATGAGATGCATTGTACACCGGTGCCTCATCTAGTAAAATCAAATTTTGATCAGCAGCACCACCTCTTACATAAAACCCACTATTCCCTTCTCCGGCAGATTTTACACCAGGAAGTAATTGTAATGTTTTTAAAATGTCTTTCTCACCAAATATAACAGGTACCCTGCTAATGGCAGCCATATTAAGGGTTTCTGTTCCCATTTGGGCCTTGGTTAAATTGTTGTTTTTTCTTGAACTCTCTACAACTACTTCCTTTAATTCATTTTGCACAGATAGTTGAATGTTTAAAATCTTACTACTGTCTAATTGAATTTTTTGAGAAAACAAATCGTATCCTAATTGAGATACTAATAGCGTGTATTTTCCTTTAGATAGAGAAATGGAATAAAATCCATATTCATTGGAGAAGACCCCCAAATTGGGTAATTCTTGAATTCTAATGGTAGCCCTTATAATGGACTCGCCACTTTGGATATCCTTAATGGTTCCACTTAATACTATCTTATCTTGAGCATTGGAATGAACCGAAATGAGACTAAATACCCCCCAAAGTATAATAAAGGCTGCGACTTTGTAAAACTTGATCATATATATCATTAAACAAAATTAAAGCTGTTTGGTTGAATAGCAATTATGAATTAATTTAAGGTTAACATATATTTATCCAAAGTTTCTATGAAAAATTTGAAATGCATTTTACTATTGATACAGGTTTTTATATTTCAATATGGATTTACACAAAAGAATGTAGACATTCAAGAAATACTTAGTTCTATTCAAGACAGCACAACTAAAGCTGTATTAGCCAATCCAGCAACTTTTAGATATCAAATTGTGTATACTCAAATAAACAGAGATAAAAATGGTGTACCACATTTGAAAAATTATACACTACAAGTTGATCCTGATAAATATTTTAATCCTGCATCGATGGTAAAAATGCCCCTGGCCTTTTTATCATTAGAAAAATTACACGAATTAAATAAACCAGAAATAAATAAGCATACTACTATTTTATTTGATAGCAGTTATCAAAGACAGGTTTCAATGTATGCAGATTCAAGTTCAAAAAACAAAAAACCATCTATTGCACATTTAATCAAAAGAGCTTTTCTGATTTCTGAAAATGATCCTTACAATAGAATGTATCAATTTATTGGACAAAGTGATATTAATAAAAAGCTCCTCCAAAAAGGGTATAGCTCTACTAAAATTACTAGACAATTTATGGGCTATACAGAAGATCAAAATAGACACACAAACGGCATAAGATTTGTGAATGATAACAACACATTACTTTATGAACAGGCTCCTCAATACAATACAGATAGTTTTTCATTTGGTGCCTCCATACTCATTGGTAATGCCCATTGGAATAGCAAGGACGAATTAGTTCAAGGACCTTTTGATTTCACCAAGCATAATAATATCTCTTTAGAAGATATGCAAAAAATGCTCCAGGCAATTGTGTTTCCGATATCCGTTCCTTCAAAAAGCAGATTTAATATTTCAGAAGAAGACAGACAATTTTTATTGCAATTTTTATCACAGTATCCTTCAGAAACCAACTATCCAAAATACGATACTGAACATTTTTATGATAGTTATGTGAAATTCTTTTTTCAAGACAGTACACATGGTATGCCCAAAAACATAAGGGTCTTCAATAAGGTAGGATGGGCTTATGGATTTTTAACAGACGTGTCTTATGTATTAGATACATTGAATAATATAGATTATATGCTTTCTGCTACTGTGTATGTGAATAGTGATGGTGTAGTGAATGATTCAAAGTATGACGAAGAAACAGTTGGTTTTCCGTTTTTAAAACAAATTGGAAATGCCTTTTATGAGTATGAGCTAAAGAGAAAAAGAAATTATCATCCTGTATTAAAAAATCAGGTCCCTAAATACGAAGAGCGAGATCAAAATGATACTCGCCCTTCTATAAAAAATGCTGATAATTAATTTTCTACCAAATAACGCCCATTCCTAGTTCCCACAACTGCTTGTTTAAAGCAGGTATTTGTTCGTTTTTTAAACTAAGTCCACGAGCTTTTAATTTCTCCCACTCAGCTGTGTAAGTTTTTAATAAATCCAGAGATGGCTGATTTACTTGGAAAATGTCATTCTCGGTTTGGTTCATTAAGAACATATAATTTGCAGTAAACTTATTAGGGAAGTTTTCTACATCATCATAGCTGGTTGATTTTCTTTGAATCATGTCTTCATCCCAATTATTTAATGAAGCCAATAAATCTTGAGCATTTTTTAATAAGCCAGCATATTTAGCTTCTTTAAAAGTTTCTTCTGTTTTTAATTTTTTGATTAAACCTTCTAGAATGCCAGATTTATTTTTTAATTCATTGACCATATCATGCATTTCTGTAACCGTTCCTTCCATATGACTCATTATTGAATCATATAATTTGTGTTCACTTACATTAGTCGTAAGATCAGGACTAGCGGTTAGACTTGCACTTGTCTTATATTCTTTATCTCCGAACATTAGGTGTACCGTGTAGGTTCCTGGTATTGCCGTGTGTCCACTAAAACTACTTTCAATAAACACGTTAGGTATGGAACTAACTGTTTCGTGTTTTAGATTCCATACAAATCTGTTTAATCCTTTTGATTTACCTAGTGTTGTTTTTTTGCTATTCGCTTTTGAACTGAAGCTTCTTACTATTTTTCCTGTAGCATTTTTAATATCTAATTTCAGATCCACTGAATCAGCTATTGTAGGTAATTGATAATATAGAACCAATCCAGTTGCAGGGTTTACACCACCAGAAGATTTTGCACCTTTAAATTCATTAGAGTTATAATCTAATTCGCTGTAACCATAACCAGTACTTATCACTGTTGATTGAGGTTGATACAAATTCACATTCATTGTATCAGTCTTGTATTGACGAATAAGATTTAAATCATCTAATATCCAAAATGATCTACCAGAAGTAGAAGCAATCAAATTATTTTGATGTACTCTTAAATCAGTAATAGGAGTCAATGGCAAATTTAATTGGAATGGTGTCCAATTCTTTCCACCATTTTTGGAAATGTATACACCTAATTCTGTTCCTGCAAATAATAAATCTTTCACTACATTGTCTTCTCTAATCACTCTGGTGAATGCATTTGGTGCAATGCCTGTATTTATTTTAGTCCAAGTATTTCCATAATCTGTAGACTTGAATAAACCAGGCGTATGATCATCAAATTTATATCTTGTAGTAGCAATATATACAGTTGCTTTATCATGAGGGGACACTTCAATGGCATTAATCAAACATTCTGCTAATCCTGTAGGTGTGATATTTTTCCAAGTTGCTCCACCATCTTTGGTTACATGTACTAAACCATCGTCACTACCTGTATAAATAACTCCTTTTTCGTGCACGGACTCTATTACATATGCTAATGTTCCATAGTTCTCAGCACCTACCGCTTCGTTGGTATAAGGAACACCTGGCTTACCTTGTTTAGATTTATCATTGCGCGTTAAATCTGGAGAAACTTCTTTCCAAGTTTTTCCCATATCAGAGGTCTTCAATAAAATTTGAGACCCATGATAATACGTGTTGGCTTCGTGTTTACTCCATATTATTGGAGCATTCCAATTGTATCTATACTTAATATCTTTTGCGTCTCTACCCAAGTATTGAATAGGTGCAGCCATGATATTGGTTCTTGATTTTGTTTTTGTATCTAGCACTTCAATGGTTCCTTGATATGATCCACCTAAAACATATCTAGGGTTGTTTGGATCAAATGCTAAGAAAGCACTTTCACCTCCTGCAGAATAACTCCAATTTCTTTCAGTGATAGCACCAGCACTTATTGCTTGGCTAGCAATTTTTACTGAGGTATTATCTTGTTGACCTGCATAAATATTATAAGGATTTTCATTATCAACATTGATTCTATAAAACTGTGCGGTTGGTAAAATATCTTGACTGCTCCATGATTTTCCACCATCATGTGTAATTGCTGATCCGCCATCATCAGAGATGATCATGTTTTTTCCATTGTTAGGGTTAATCCATAAATCATGGTAGTCTCCATGTGTATCTGCAAAATCATCAAATGTTTTTCCACCATCAATTGATTTTAATGAAGGTGCACTCATTACATATACTGTATTTTCGTTCGTTGGATCTGGGAACATTTCTATATAATACCAAGCTCTTTGAATTAAACGATGACTATTATTAATTTGACTCCAGCTTTTACCAGCGTCTTCTGAAACATACAATCCACCAGCTTCTTTGCTAAAATCACTTTCAATTAATGCATATACTTTTTCTGAATTAGATCTTGCAACTGCAATGGACATTTTACCCATTTCTTTTGGTAAGCCATTTTCTAATTTATTCCAAGTTGTTCCACCATCAGTTGATTTATATAATCCACTTCCAGGTCCACCACTGATTACTTGCCATGGTAAACGACCATGCTCCCACATTGCTGCATATATAATAGATGGATTATTCATGTCCATTGATAATTCTGAACAACCGGTCTTATCATCTATGTACAATACTTTTTTCCAACTTGCTCCACCATCCATAGATTTGTATATTCCACGCTCTTGAGATTTGCTAAACAAAGCACCTTGTGCTGCAACAAAAACAATATCTGGATTTTTTGGATCTACCACAATTCTAGCGATATGCTGTGTTGCATCCAATCCCATTTTTTTCCAAGTTTTTCCTGCATCCGTACTTTTATATACTCCATCACCATGATGTGTCATTACACCTCTTACGGCGTGTTCACCCATTCCGACATAAACAATGTTGGCGTCTGATTCTGCAACCGCAACTGCACCAACTGAACTTGTTTTAAAAAATCCATCAGAAACATTGTTCCAGTTTAAACCACTGTTTTCGGTTTTCCATAAACCACCTCCAGTAGTTCCCATATAATATACGGCACTATTGTTTACTACTCCAGTTCCAGAATTGGATCTGCCTCCTCTGAAGGGTCCGATACTTCTCCATTTTACCGAAGACAATTCTTTATTTACATCTTGTGCGAAACCTACTTGAAAACAAGTAATAATGCTTAAAAGGCCAATAATTTTCTTTACCATAATGTTTTATTAGATTCAATAAATTTAGGTAAAAAAAGTAGAAAACTATTAATTCACTTTTTCTGGAATCAACTTGTTCAAAATCTTCTCAAAAAAGGGAATTGTCCAGGCAAAGATTAATACACCTGAAACATTGAAAATCATGTGAGCATTGGCAAGGGCTCTTTCAATGGGTGCGTTTGCGCTAATATTGTTTACCAACATAACAAATGGTGTAAATAAAATCAATCCTAAACAAATGGATAGTAAATTAAAGCTTACATGAAACAAACCAGTTTTAATGGCTGCTCTGCTTCCTCTAATGGTTGCGATGATGGTATCACTACAAGTACCTAATTCTGCACCAAGCATTATGGCAATGCCCCCTGTTAAACTTAAAAATCCCTTTTTAGTTAATAGAATAGCCATACCTACTGTTGCAGAGGATGATTGAATGAATAATGTAACAATCGCTCCAACTATAGATCCTGCAATAGGGTTTTCTACTTTTTTCATTAGGTCTGCAAAAAACACTTCATTTTTCAATGGTTCAACTGCATTTTCAATGGTATATAATCCAAAAAATAATAAGCCAAAATAAAGTATGACTTTTCCAATATTTTGAAATTGTTCTTTCTTGCTAAATAATATCAACAAGAATCCTGCCACTAATAAAATGGGAGAATACTTTCCAATATTCAAGGAGATGATTTGACTGCTAACAGTGGTTCCAATATTAGCTCCTAATACAATGCCCATTGCCTGTCTAAAGCTTAAAAGCTTAGCGTTTACTAAAATAATAGTGATAATAATGACTGCAGAAGAAGAATCTAATAGAGTAGTAATAACAGCTCCTACAAGAATACTGCTTAAAGTATTGGATGTAAACTTTTGGATCCAATGATTTGCCTTATCTCCAATGGCATGAATTAGTGTTTTAGACAAACTACTAATGGCATATAAAAAAAGCACCAAACCAGCACAAACTTCCAGTATTATATTAAGCATCCATCAATATACATTAATTCTTACTAAAATGGATATCAGCAAGTAAAACCGTTCTTGGATCAGCTGCTATATGTGATGGTATTTCATCAACTGGTATTTTATAAACTGTGTTTTTACTATTTAAATCAAGTTTGATGATTGTAGAATTTTGATTGTTTGAATTGTAAATAGCAAACTCTATTGGAGTATTGAAAACAAAATTGCTGGATTGTGACTGCTTTAGATCAATGATTACTTGTTTATTTTTTGAATCATATTTCCAAGAGCCATCTAATTTTAAAACATATGGATTTCTTAACCATTGATTTAAATAAGATTTTAAATCTTCTTTCGCATACATTTCCATTGTTTCAATAAACGCTTCTGTGGTAGTGTTGCTATTAAAATATTTTTTATAATAAGCTTGAATGCCTTTTTTAAAATTTTCGTTGCCCATTCTGTTTCTTAACATGTGTAAAACCCATGCACCTTTTTGATAGGTAATACCACTTGTTACTGGTCCTGTTTCCGCAGTTCTATTGTCAATGATACTAAAACTAGAATCCTTCTTAGTGTAGTCGATCACAAATTTTCTTGCTTTGGCCAATCCAGCAATATATTCATCGGAACCATATTCACTTTCTTGAAACAATAGTGTAAAATAAGTTGCAAATCCTTCACTCAACCAGGCATCATCCCAGGTAGATTCAGTAACAGCATTACCAAACCATTGATGAGCAATTTCGTGTATCACGACATTTCTTAATCTTTCAGATTGCTTGCCATCCACTAAAATTTCTGCATATAAAATGGCAGAAGAAGTTTCCATACCGCCGCTTACACTTGGAGATTGAATGTTTGCTAGTTTTTCATAAGCAAAGGGACCAACATACTCCGAATAAAAGGCGAGCACATCTTTAGTAGGCGTTTCAAAATCTCTAAATCCTGCTACTCTATCTTTTGAGTATACCCAAGTTTGAATCGATTTATGATCAAATACATCTACATGCTGCACTGCAAATTCTGCAACGCCTAAAACATATAACCAGCTGGAAACAGGGACATTTTGTTTCCAATGTGTTAATGTGTTTTCTGCATCTATTTTGGATTCTTCCATTAATAGTCCATTGGACACTACTTTGTATTTAGATGGAGCAATTACGATGAACTCATTTGTGGCTTTATCATAAGGATGATCAATGGTTGGTAGCCAATGCCTAGTATTGTTTGGCCAGTTCTCATTAAAAAAGCATCTTTCTCCATACTTATTTAAACCAATTCTTAATCCGCCAGCAGGTACGCCTTTATATTTTATGGTAAATTCTGCAGTCTGCTCTTTGGTAGATGCTTTTTCCCAAAATATGTTTAAATTATTTTTTTCGTGAATGAATTTTGCAGGAACACCATTAAAGTAAACTTCTTCCACCTGCATCCCCTTCTTTACATTATTATCAAAATTTACCAAGTCAATTCTAAAATCTTTTATATATTCTTTTTTAAATACTACATTGATTTTTGTGGTTCCAAAAATCTCATCTGATTTATCTGATAATTGAATTTTGAAATTATAGTGTAGCACATCTATATTATAATTTTTTGGATAATTATCAGCCCATGCAGTATGCGATAAAGCAGTTAATAAAATACTATAAAAAAAGATTTTACATTTCATTAGTCAATTATTGTAAGGTTACTGTTTTTAAATAAAATCCATTGGGATCAATTATTGGAGTAGTATTGCTCGTAATAGTCAAACCTTCTTTGGTTAATTTTATTTTTTCTATTTTTCCGTTGATCATAATGTCTAAAGGAAGATCCATAAAATAATTGGTTGGCTTAATTACATAAGTTCTATATCCATTTTCTTTCACATTCATTTCGATAGTCTTGGTTGTTCTCAGGTAAAAATCAAAAAACGGTTTTAATGAATAACCAGCAGCACCACTAAATAATTCTTCCACATCTTTTGAGGTAACAAAATTATCATAAGTGTATTTTGGATCTGTTGAAAGCTTCTTAATAGTTGGGAAGAATATATCATCACCAATTACATATCTTAAACTATGCATGAAGAAAGCACCTTTAGTATAAATATCATTACCAGCATAGGTTTCATCTTCAGATAATTCTTCTCCACCCACCATAGGCTTTTTATATTTGATACCTCTTTTCCAAGCAGCAATTATTTTATCATAAGCTTCTTGACCGCCTAAATCATAGTGAGCAAGTGCTTCTGCATAAGTTCCAATACCTTCTTGAATCCACATATGCGCCCAATCTTTATTCGTTACTTTATTTGCCCACCACTCGTGCGCATATTCGTGAAATAGATTATCAGAGTAATCTTCGTTTCCTATTCTTCTATATTCAAATTTGTTATTAAATGTGATCATGGTTTGATGTTCCATGCCAGAGTTAGGTACTTCTGCAATACCAATCTTTTCTTTATACCAAGGATACTCTCCAAAATATTTTTCTAGAATTTTTGAATCTCTAATTTTAGTGGCAATTAATTTTTTTGCATGTATCGTATCCTCTTCTAATACATAAAATTCTACAGGTACCACATTACCATTGATCGTTGTGTATGAATCTTTCACCACTTTGTATTTTCCAATATTAAATAACACACAATAATTACTAATAGTGTAATTGGTTTTCCAATGATAGGTAGATTTATTTTTTTGGTGTGTTGTTTTTTGCAACAAGCCAGGACCAGCTACGACTAAGCCTTTTGGAACAGTGATGCGCATATCAACTCCTTCGTTGGGTTCATCACTTGGATGATCCTTACAAGGAAAATACATTCTTCCACCTTCTTTTTGAATATTAATGGATACCCAATCATTACCGCTGCTATCTTTAGACCAAGTAAAACCTCCTAACCATGGTGGCTTCACAGCAACTGGAGGTACTCCTCCATAATGAATGTCCACCATTTGTTTACCTGCTTTAAAGCCTGTTGATGAGCTGATATATATTTTATCATCTTTCTGTTCAAAGGACACTGCTTTTTTGTTAACCAAAATCTTATTTACTTTTAATAAGTGCACTAAATCCAATAAAATAGTATCAGTTGATGTTGATAAGTTCATAGTTACTAGGGTATTGCCTTGTATAGTTTTATTGGCAATGTCTACATCTAGCGTTACATCATAGTGTCGAATATCCATGATAGCTTGTAGTGGTTTTAATTTACCACCAGAAGACAAATAGGTTAAATCTTCTTGTTGAGCAACTAAAGAAGTGGTTACCATCACCAAAAGCATTGTAATTATTGATTTCATAAGCTGTATTTTACTCTATGAATTTAAGCAACTTTATTCTATATTCGTATATAATCAAGCGATAATGAGTGGTGCACATTTGAAAAGAAATCTGGGTTTATTAGGCCTAATTGCCACTGGAATTTCATCAATGATTGGCGCTTCTATCTATATTGTTCCATTTCAGATACAAAAAACAGTTCCAGGTATTGGTCCCTATGTTGGGATTGCCTTTATTGTAGCTGCTATTCCCTCTTTATTAGCGGCATTCTCCTATGCCATATTATCTAGCGCAATGCCCAGAGCAGGAGGTACTTATATATATGCAAGTAGATCGATGCATCCTTTCTGGGGTTTTGCAGCAAGTTTTTCACAGTGGTTTGGCTTATCTATTGTAATGGGCGTGGTAGCCTATATGGTCATTCCTTTTTTTAATCAAATGATAGCATTGCTGGTGGGTGAAAATCAATTTCATTTTTTTGAACAAGGACATAATAGATTATGGGCTGCACTTTTTTTATTATGGTTCTTTGTTTTCATTAATATTCGCGGGATCAAAACATATCAAATAACGGTAATTACTTTAGTTATAATTACCTTTTTATTATCTGGCCTAGTGATTTATTTTGGTCTAAGTACTTCAAGGGAAACATTTATTCAATCAGTTTTAGAAAAAAAAGGGATTCATATTATTACTGAAGTAGCTAAATGGGATTTAAAAACAATTGTTTCTGCAAGTGCTATTTTATTTGCAAGTTTTATAGGCTTTGATGCAATTGCCCAAGCTGGAGGTGAAGCCAAAAATCCAACTAAAAATTTACCCAGAGCAATTTTAATCACCATTATTATAGTGGGACTTTTTTATATTGTGTTCACTTATAGTATATATCAATTGGTTCCTTGGAATTTTATTGCACAAGAAGCAATTGAGAAGGAAGTTTCTGCCCCTAGTTTGCTTAGTTATCTATTACCCAAGTGGTGGACTTTTTTAATTCTAGGTGGTGCTTGTATTGCATTGTTAAAAGACCTTCCATCGATGATTCTGTCAGTATCAAGATTGGTATTTGCTTGGTCGAAAGATGCCTTGTTTCCAGCGCGTTTCATGAAGATTCATACCACCTACCAGACCCCTTATCAAGCCATTATATTTAGCGGACTGATTGCAACATGTGGTGTTGTAGGAACACATTTTGCTTCAGATATATTTTTAGGAATTGATATTATGGTGATTTCCATGTTGGCTAATTTTATTTTAATCTGCATTGCAGTTTTAAGTATTCCAAAATACAATCCAATATTAGCTGCAGATATCTCTATTTTCAAAAATCCCACTCTACGAAAATTCATTGCTGGTGCTGGGGTTATTTCACTTAGCTTCTTTTTATTTTTAATGATTGAACAAGACATCAATAGTGTTTCTAAATCATGGTATTTTTATCCAAGCTTGGTTTGGTTAATTGTAATGCTCATAGCATCCATGATATTTTTTAGCTATTGGAGACAATTACAAAAAAACAACTCCGATTTAAAAGACCAATTCAAACAATTACCGAAAGAATAATTTTATGATGAATCAATTTACAATTCCTAAAGCAATCATTGGATTGTGGCAAATAGCGGATATGGAAAGATCTGGTAATAAAGTAGATCCTGCGAATGCTGCAAAATCAATGATGCAGTACTATGAAAATGGATTTACTTGTTTTGATATGGCAGATCATTATGGATCATCAGAAGAAATTGCTGGTTATTGTAAAAAACATTTTGCACCTGCTGGCATTCAATTTTTTACCAAATGGGTACCCAGTCCTGGAGTAATTACAGAAAAAATAGCAGAAGAAGCTGTTGAAAGAGCATTAAAAAGATTGGACTCTCCTCAAATTGATCTATTACAATTTCATGCATGGAATTATGCCGATCCGAATTGGTTGAATGCACTTTACGCTTTAAATAAATTGAGAGAAAAGGGATTCATTGCAAATATTGGACTGACCAATTTTGATCATATACATTTAAACATGGTGATTGCTTCTGGTATTCCGGTAGTAAGCAATCAAATTGCTTATTCTTTATTAGATCAAAGAGGTAGTCAAGCAATGGCAGCAACTTGTTTACAACACAATGTTCAACTTTTGGCGTATGGCACTGTTGCTGGGGGATTCTTTTCAGAAAAATGGTTAGGTAAAGAAGAGCCAATACTTTCTGAATCATTAACCTGGTCCCAAATGAAATACAAAAGGTTTATCGATGCCGCAGGCGGATGGTCTTGGTTTCAATCTTTACTTTCTACCTTATCCAACATAGCAACCTCTAATAAAGTTAGTATAGCAACTGTTGCTAGCGCTTACATGGCACAAGCACCAGCAGTTGGAGCAGTGATAATTGGTTCAAGACTTGGCGCATCCGAACATATTGAAGAAAATAAAAAAATATTGACACTTCAATTAAAAGAGTCTGATAAAACTGCCATTGAATCTATATTGTCTAAGGCAAATAAAATTGCAGGCAACTGTGGCGACGAATATAGAAAGCCCCCATTTTTAACTGCAAGTGGTGATTTAAGTCATCACATAAAAGAGTTTCCAAAACCTTATGAAACAAAAGTCTCCGAAGATGGAAGGATCAGGGTTTTTTCTGGTACACCATGGGAGCCATTAGCAGGTTATGCAAGAGCTGTAAAGAAAGGCAATCAAATATTTGTTTCTGGAACTACTGCTACGCATGGTCATACAATTATTGGGGGGAATGATCCTGCAGCACAAACACATTTTGTAATTGATAAAATAGAAGGAGCACTTCATTCACTAGATGCCAAATTAGAAGATGTGGTGAGAACAAAAGTTTTTATTAATAATATCGAACAATGGGAAGCTATTGCTAGAGCACATGGTGAAAGATTCGCCCATATACAACCGGCTAATACGATGGTGGAAGCAAAATTAATTGGCAACGGATATTTAGTAGAAATTGAAGTGGATGCTATTGTAAATTAAATTATCATGAGAAATCTAGAACCTTCTTTAGAAAAATTGTACAGCTTCATTGAACATGCTGATCAATTAAATAGTAACATATCTTCTGTAAACGTAGCATGGCATATAGAGCACAGCTTATTGGTGATTACAAAAATCATTGAAACTGTAGTAAAGTCTGATCCAACAAAATATGAGTGGAAATTTGATTTGAAAAGAAGCTTTGTTTTTTTCATCGGTAAATTTCCAAGAGGTAAAGCCAAAGCACCTGAAGTAGTTATCCCAAAACAAGTAGAGCAACCTAATTATGAAGTATTGTTTACAAATACAAGGGTTGCAATTACTCAGTTACAAAACGCAACTAAAAATCAATTCTTTGTTCATCCAATTTTTGGAAAACTCAATAAGAAAGATACTTTTGTTATGTTAGACATTCATACCAAGCATCACATAAAAATTATAGAAGATATTATTTCTCAAACTCTATAATATGTTCTGAGGCATATTCATCATCTCCTGGTTTAATACGCTTCACAAAAAATCTAGCGCGTTTTCCTAATTTTAAAGAAGTGCGTCTTTCTTTAATGTCTTCTTCCGTATCCAGCGGTTGTAAAGAAGGATACCATAAAATGTATCCAGGTTTCTGAAAGACTAATTGAGGCTTACTCCATTGTTGACTATTATTTCCGATACCTAAATCTTTATTCTTATTAAATGAAATAAAAATTTTATCGCCCTCCCAAGACCTTCCTTCTACTTTGCCCATCATCATCACCCAACAATTTAAATAAGTATTCCAGCTAACAGAAGGTCCCCAATGAAATCCTCCTGTTGGAGAAGAGGCTGCGCCACCTCCATCTGCCTTTGAAATTTGTAAAGAAGCAACTGGTTTCCCAAAACTATTATGTGCAATGGTGAATGCTTTTCCATCCCAGCGCTTTGCTTTACCAACTGGTTGATCTAAATCTTTCAAATCTATTCTGGCAATACTGATACATTGTCCAGATGCTTCTTTTATCGGATCATAATTTTTTGCATCATATACGCCTGGGTATCCATACTCTCCGTAAAAAACATATAAATAATCTCCACTAGCAACCGCAGATGGATCACCCACTCCTCCTGCAAAAGTGTTGGAGGTATTATGTGGTTTTAATATCATTCGAGGATCTAGATCTTCTAAAATAATACCTTTATTATCCCAAGATTTTCCACCATCTGTAGACTTCATGATACCTATTCTACATACAGCTGCTGGACTTTCTGGTCCAGTTAAACCTTGAGGCCATAACTTGCTATTCGTATAACCTTCTTTTGTTTTTGGATCATAAGGAAGTGTGATAGGGTAGTTTTCATTATGGTATAAGGCATACAGTGTTAAGCCTGATGGATCTTTTGTATCTTGATAAACTGTTTCAAACCAAACAGCACCATGCAAACCCTTTTGTCCGATAGGAACATTGGGAGGCATTATAGGATTAAAAAACTTATCCGCAGTATTTTGAAATACAATACTTGCATTTGTACCATTGGAGTATTTTAAATCTCTTGCATATCCCCAAAGTGGATCTTCTCCATATTTTCCTGGGAATATTCTAAATGTATCAGCCACCCAAGCTTCTGCCATATTACAGTCTACAAATGAATTAAATTTGACTTTGCTTGCAGGAATTAATTTAAACTTTGGATCTTTTGGTTCTTGTACAAAAAAACTAATCAACCAACTTAGTAAAATGAATAATTGCATGATGTTACATTTTGATTCTGTAATCTACTAAATTTATTAACTTCAATAAAATATCTTAGATGAAAATTTATTTAAAATTCTTTATTTCAATACTAATGTTTTCAAATTCTTTAAGCGCGCAATATCAATCATTGTATACGACCACACCAAATCAAATTATTGTGCCAAATGAAGAAAGAGAAGATATATATAATGGCATCACTATTGTAAGTAAAGTAACAGAACCTGCATATCAATATTTTAGAGTTAAAGAAGATAATGCGAAAAGACCCTGTGTTATTATTTATCCAGGTGGGGGATATGCTATTTTAGCGACTAGTCATGAAGGTGTGGATGTTGCTAAGTTTTTTAATAGCATTGGTATAAATGCTATGGTGGTTAAGTATCGTATACCTAATGAGAAAACACAAACTGATAAAAAAATTGCCCCATTACAAGATGCACAACAAGCTATATTGTTGGCAAAGACCAATGCAGGTTCTTGGGGTATTGATGAAAAAAAGATTGGCATATTAGGTTTTTCCGCAGGTGGACATTTGGCCGCAAGCTTATCTAGTCATTACAATGATGTAAAAATTGACAATCCAGCCAATATATCTTTAAGGCCTGATTTTCAAATTTTAATTTATCCAGTCATCACGATGAAAGATTTTGGTCATTCAGGTTCTACAGAAAACCTTATTGGAAAAAATCCAAGTCAAGAACAGATTACATATTATAGTAACGAATTGAATGTAAATAAAAAAACTCCACCAGCCTTTATTGTACATGCAATAAATGATGACGCAGTCCCTGTTCAAAATGCACATGTATATGATAGCGCACTGAAGGCCAATAAAGTTGCCTCTACTCTTTATTTATTTGAAAAAGGCGGACATGGTTTTGGCATGAAAAATCCAACTGCATCAGAGCAATGGACTACTCCATTGATTGCATGGCTTCAAAAAAGAAAAATAATTTAAACTATTTGTTTTCTGCTCTTCTTCTAGCTTCTTCAGCTTCTTTGTAGATTCTAATCCAAGTAAGAGATATATCGATTACGGCTAATAATGGACCCAATATAATAACCATGATTACTTCTAAACCAGGAGTATATCCAATTACGCCATCAAAAGAAGTGGACTTAGATCTTTTGTATAATTTATATACACAATAGATTGCAGAAACTATCCAAATTGCGAAGATGATATTTTTATTCATAAATGAGATTTGAATTATAAAGTTACTATATATTAAACTATTATAAATTTCATAATTTGAAAGATTATGAATATTTACTATATTTAATTTGAAATCTGTATCTATGTCTTCTATCCCCCAAAGTAGTAAATTAGGGTTGACACCATTTAAAGGCAATTGGTCTTTAGTTTTAACAAAGCATCTATTAAGCAGAACCTTATATAGCGCAAAATCTGCAGATATTAAAAGATTTAATGCTTTGGGTTTAACAGCTTCCGTTGATGAATTATTAACCATTACGACATCCTTACCTTCCCCACCAGTCAATGATTACAATACTTCTACAGTAATAGATACCGGCTCTGCATTAGGTACAACATGGGTGAATAGTATTAATAACGATGGTACAATCAATAGTAATAGAAGAACAAATTATAAAAAATGGTTATTAAGTGTATTAGTACATCAAGAAACTAATATTCGAGAAAAAATGACTTTTTTTTGGAGTAATCATTTTGGAACTGAAGCAGATACGATTGTATTTGGCACAATGTTGTACCAACATCATCAAATTTTTAGATCTAATCCAATTGGGAATTATAAAAAATTGGTAAAAAGCGTGACGATTGATCCTGCCATGTTGAGATATCTGAATGGATATTTGAATACTAAAACAGCACCAGATGAAAATTATGGAAGAGAATTACAAGAACTGTATACTGTTGGAAAAGATGGAGGTGCAAAATATACGGAAGAAGATGTCAAAGCCGCAGCAAGGGTACTGACAGGATGGAGATACGATTCAAATAATATAGCTTTTTTTGATCCTACTAGACATGATACCAATAATAAAGTCTTTTCTAGTTTTTATAATAATAAAGTTATTGCGGGTAAAACAGGTATGAATGGAGCACAAGAATTGGATGAATTATTAGATTTATTGTTTTCAAAAACTGAAACTGCAAAATTTATTTGCAGAAAACTATATAAATATTTTGTCTATTATTATATAGATGATGTTGTCGAAAAGAATATAATAACACCCCTTTCCAATACCTTAATAATAAATGGTTTTGAAATTAAACCAGTTTTAAAACAATTGCTTGAAAGTGAGCATTTTTATGATAGTATCTATATTGGTTGTCAAATAAAAAGCCCTCTAGATTTTATCGTTGGTTTTTTACGATCTTATGAAATTAATTTCCCCAACACAATTACTGATTATGCAGATGCTTATTTTTTGTACAATCAAATGGTGAATCAATCCATCTCAATGGGCCAAAATCCTGTTGATCCGCCTAATGTAGCAGGATGGCCTGCCTACTATCAGGCTCCAGAGTATAATGAACTTTGGATTAATGCAGACACCTTTCCAAAGAGAAATAGGTTTACAGATTTAATGATTGAAACAGGTTATACAAAGAATGGAAAAAAAATAATAGTTAATCCCATTAATTTTTTAAAAGCAATTTCTAAGGATCCATCTAATCCTAATGCCGTAATTGATGATGCTGTGTTTTTTTTACTGTCTACTGATCTATCTGCAAGTATTAAATCTAATTTGAAAACTCAAATTTTGTTGAGTGGACAAAGTTCTGATTATTACTGGACAGATGCCTGGAATTTATCTATCAATTCTCCCAGTACCATTAATTTAAATATTGTTAATACCAGATTAAAAACATTATTTAAGTATCTAATGAATTTGCCAGAATATCAATTACAATAATATGGAGAGGAGAAAATTTTTAAAAAATAGCTTTGCTTTTATCACTCCAACAATTATTGGCGGCAATTCAATTCATGTTTTAACGAAACATCCATTATTTAATGAAGAAGCGTTAGCTACAAGCAATAATGATAACGTTCTAGTGATTATTCAATTAAGTGGAGGAAATGATGGATTGAATACTGTAATTCCATTGAGTGATTATAGTAAATATAATAATGCAAGATCCAATATTGCCATACCAGAAAATAAAGTTTTAAAAATTACAGGAAATGATGCTACTGGTTTGCATCCTTCCATGGGTGCTATGCAAAATTTATTTTCAGAAGGCAAATTAAATATTGTTCAAGCAGTGGGATATCCTCAACCTAGTTTTTCTCATTTTAGAGCAACTGATATTTGGATGTCTGGATCTGATAGCAATCAATTCTTAAATACCGGTTGGGCAGGCAGGTACTTAGATTCAATTAATCCTGACTATCCAGAAGGATATCCTAATGCCAATAATACAGATCCTTTAGCTATTCAAATTGGATCATTAGCTACTTTAACTTGTCAAGGTCCGTCAGTTAACATGGCCTTGAGCATTTCTGATCCTAGTGCTTTTTATAATTTGATTGAAGGTACCGATCAAGTACTACCTAATTCTAATGCAGGATATGAACTTGGTTTTTTGAGAAGAATTGCAAAACAAACAAATCAATATGCTACTCGAATAAAACAAGCTTCAGACAAAGTCACTCAGCAAGCTACCTATCCAAATAATAGTTTGGCCAATCAATTGAAAATAGTTGCTAGATTAATTAAAGGTGGCTTAAAGACCAAAGTATACATGGTAAATTATGGTGGATTTGACACACATGCCAGTCAAGTCGTTAATACTGATACTACTACTGGAACACATGCAAATTTATTGAAAGTATTATCTGATGCTGTAGCTGCTTTTCAAAATGATATAAAGGGCTTAGAAGTGGAAGATCGAGTTATTGGAATGACTTATTCTGAATTTGGAAGAAGAATTAAATCAAATGCTAGTGGAGGTACAGATCATGGTTCTGCAGCTCCGCTATTTCTATTTGGAAAGAATGTAAGAGGTGGTGTTTTTGGAAACAACCCTGATATTCCCGCTAGTGTTAGTGTAAATGACAACATACCTTATCAATTTGACTTTAGAACAATTTACTCTTCTATTTTACAAAATTGGTTTTGTGTGAATGAAAACGATGAACTACAAATATTAAATAAAAAGTTTTCCACTATACCTATAATTAACGCTAGTATTTGTGGAATTAATAATCCAAATACTGTTTTTGCAAAGGAGGCGCTTATATATAATTATCCGAATCCATTTACAGCACAAACCAAAATTGAGTTTAAGACAAACGGTGGTCATACTATCTTACAACTTTTGGATGGATCAGGAACCTTAATTAGAATTTTGATTGAAGCCACATATAGCTTTGCCGGATTAAATAGTTATATTTTATACGGCGATAATTTACCAAGTGCGGTTTATTATATTCGTTTACAAAATTTAGACAGAGTATCAGTTAAAGCAATTATAAAAATGTAAAAGCCCCACAATTTCTTGCAGGGCTTTTAATTTATTCTAGAATTCTTTTAAACTCTATGATAATCTCCTTTCCAATGTTGAATGGCAGCTTTAATCTCTTTGCTTCCTAAGTTTTCTTTGATAGCTCTATCTAATAATGCTAAATATTCTTCATCACTTGCAAAACGCAAAGCAATGATTTGACCAATTCTTAATTCTTTTGGCAAAGCTTTTCCTGTCATAATATAATAACGAAGACCTTCTTCTGCTCTAATAGCTCTATCCTGTGCTTTTAATGGAAAAGATCTTGCATACCAAGCAACCAAAACAAAAGTGATTGCTGTTAATACTAATAAAGATGCCAAGTATTTGTTTTCAGGCGTGGCTCTTAATAAATAATTGATTGATCCACCCAGTAAAGCGAAAATAGCCCCAAATGTTAGATAGTGAAAACCTGGTACCATTTGTGCATGGTTTTTTACATTCTGTTCTTGCATGTTCTTATTTTTATTTTAAAAGTAAACTATTTAACTCTCTTTAAATCTAAATCATGAAAATCAAAACTAAAATCAGTCAAAGGTGAAATTGCTTTCATTGTTAAGCCTGATGGTTTTCCATCCATATCAGTAGTGAACATTAAATAAGCATCTGCATCCAATGTTCTATCTGTCCACCTTACAATAAGAGAGTTGCCTTTGTATGGCAATACTTCTCCACTTAATTTTGGAGACCTTTTGCAATCCATCCAAGCTTTCCCATTTTTCATACTAATCTCTATATCTCCAAACCAAACATCTCTATATATTCCTAAAAATGGTTGAAAGTTAAATTGGCCGCCTGCTTTTGATAATTGCGCTTGCATATCTTTCTCGACCTCTTCACCAATTTTTTTTGCTTCTGCTTCTCCTTTATCAACTCGATCTTTCATGATTTTAACCCAATCATATCCAATCACCCCTAAGTAGCTATCTTGAATAGTTCTACTAATGGCATTAAATGCAGCACCAGATTGTTGATTGGTGAATACAATAATACCTAATTGTAATTCAGGAAACATCACTACTTGAGTGACCATTCCTGCTAATCCTCCAGTATGCGTTACTTGTTTATATCCCTTTACATCACTTAAGAACCAACCTAAACCATATGCAGCAAAATGAGTATTGTATGGTGCCGCAGTGCCTGTTTTAATGATTGTTTGAGGGGTCCAGGTTTCTTCATGTACTTCGGAACTGAATACTTTATTATCTAAATCAGCTCCATATTTACCATGATTCATTTGAGCAATCACCCATTTACTCCAATCGGTTACATTACTCCAAATTCCACCAGCAGCATTTGCACTCTCGCTCCAATCAATATCTAGTACTTGTAGTTTTCCATTGACTGGTGCGTGAGGACGAACCGCATTACTATTGTCTTTTAGTCTATATAAAGAAGCGGCAGATTTTTGCATTCCTAATGGATTCATGATTTTTTGTTCTACTAAATCTTCCCATTTTATGCCTGAAACTCTTTCTGCAACCTCCCCTGCAACAATATATAAATTATTATCATAATCGTATTTAGTTCTAAATGCAGAAACAGGTTTTAAATATCTTATATTATGAATGATATCTTTTTTAGTAAAATTACTTCCATCTGGAAACATCATTAAATCTCCAGCACCCAATCCTAAACCACTTCTATGAGTTAATAAATCTCTAATAGTGAAGGCATCTGTAACATATGGATCATACATTTTAAATTCAGGAATATAATCTGTTACTCGATCGTCCCATTTTATTTTTCCTTCATCCACTAATTGTCCTAAAACAGCAGCAGTCATGGCTTTACTATTAGATGCCACACCAAATAAAGTATTTTCATCTACTTTTTTTCCTGTATTTAAGTTACTAACACCATAACCTTTTGCATGAATGAGCTTACCATTTTTTACCACACCTACTGCTATGCCTGGTACATTAAATGTTTTTAATACCAATGTCGTTAATGAATCAATTTGTTTGGCACTAATAGGCTGTGTTTGAGCAATTACATTGATAATTTGAAATGCTGCTACAATGAATAAGAGACTTTTTTTCATATGACTTTATTTACCTTATGAAATTAAGTAACTTTGTTTATACTTTTAGAACAATCCTTTTGATCATTTAACTATGAAAAAATATAGCCTTCTTTTATTATTATTCCTATTTGCCACTACACTATCTGCCCAAAAAAAGACTGTTAAAAAAACATCAGTAAAGCCAATGGCTATTGCGAGCATTCAGTCCCCTTTAAAATTATGGTATGATAATCCTGCTACTTATTTTGAAGAGTCCTTGGTTTTAGGGAATGGAATGCAGGGCGCTACAGTCTTTGGTGGTATTGGAACAGATAAGATTTACTTAAATGATTTAACGCTTTGGTCTGGTGAACCAGTTAATGCTAATATGAATCCAAATGCTTACAAGAATTTACCAGATATCCGTAAGGCTTTAAATGAAAAAAATTACAAGAAGGCAGAGCAGTTATATAAAAAATTACAAGGCAAGTATTCTGAGTCTTATGCACCATTAGGTACTTTATACTTAGACATGAATGACGATCCCTTTATTACTGACTATTATAGAGAATTAGATATTGATAATGCCATTGCAAAAGTGAAGACTATTTCAAATAACAATGTACTTGAAAGAGAATATCTAGTATCTAATCCAGATAAAATTTTTGCGATACATTTTACCAGTAAAAAAGCTGGTGCATTAGGCTTTACCATAAGATTTGAATCTTTATTATCGCATACTAAGTCAATTAATGCAAATACTTTTATAGTCAATGGTAATGCGCCTATTAAAGCAGATCCCAATTATGTAGGTAAGTCAAAAAATAATGTCATTTTTGATGCTAAAAAAGGAACTAGATTTTCTACTCAAATAAAAATACAATCCAACAACGGAAAAATTACGCAAACAGATAGCACCATTAGTTTATCCGATGCTACAGAGGCAACAGTATATGTCTCAATGGCAACTAGCTTTAACGGCTTTGATAAAAATCCAGCAACCAACGGTGTAAATAATTCTGCAATTGCTTCTAATCAATTAGCTCAAGCACAACAATTGGGTTGGAATGAAATCAAAAAGAAGCATATTAAAGATTATCAAAAATATTTTAAGCGCGTTGAGTTAAAAATCAATAATAAAGAACTTGCGGATATTCCAACTGATCAAAGATTAAAGCGTTATGCAGAAGGAGCAATAGATCCTTATTTAGAAACATTATATTTTCAGTACGGTAGATACTTATTAATTGCTAGTTCCCGAACACCAGCTGTTCCAGCGAATTTACAAGGTTTATGGAATCCTTATTTACAACCACCTTGGTCTAGCAATTATACCATGAATATAAATGCTGAAGAAAATTATTGGTTAGCAGAGAATACCAATTTAACAGAAATGCACCAACCTTTTTTACAATTTGTTGGCAATCTTGCATCCACTGGAAAAACAACTGCAAAAACATTTTACAATATGCCAGGTTGGGTAGCACACCATAATTCTGATATATGGGCCATGTCTAATCCAGTTGGAAATTTTGGTAACGGCGATCCTGTATGGGCTAACTGGCCAATGGGTGGCGCTTGGTCATCCACCCATTTATGGGAGCATTATGTATACACACAGGATAAAACTTTCTTAGAACAAAAAGCCTATCCATTGATGAAAGGGGCAGCTGAATTTTGTTTATCATTCTTAGTGCCTGATAGTGCAGGTAGATTAATAACTTCTCCCTCTACTTCACCAGAAAATAATTTTAAAACACCTTCAGGATATATTGGTTCTACTTTTTATGGTGGAACCGCAGATATGGCCATGATAAGAGAATTGTTTTTAGATATTATTGCTGCACAACAGGTATTAAAAAATGATCTTGAATTCACTAATAAGATCAATACTGCATTAAATAATCTATTACCCTATCAAGTAAGTAAGAAAGGCCATTTACAAGAATGGTATTATGATTGGGAAGATGCTGACCCAAAACATAGACATCAAAGTCATTTATATGGTTTGTATCCTGGCAATCATATTACAATAGATAAGACGCCAGCATTGGCTGCTGCTGCAAAGAAAACATTAGAGATTAAGGGAGATGAAACAACTGGTTGGTCAAAGGGCTGGAGAATTAATTTATGGGCAAGATTGAAAGATGGAGATCATGCTTATAAAATGTACAGAGAGTTATTAAAATTTGTTCCACCTGACGAAACCAAAGAGAACTATAAAAATGCAGGAGGCACATATCCTAATTTATTAGATGCACATCCACCATTTCAAATTGATGGAAATTTTGGTGGTGCTGCTGCTGTTGCAGAAATGTTGGTGCAATCTAATGGCGAATTCATTGAGTTATTACCTGCTTTACCAAAAGCTTGGTCTAGTGGTGAAGTGAAGGGTTTAAAAGCTAGAGGTAATTATGAAATTAATATGGCTTGGAATGCAGGACAGGTAACTAATCTAGTGATTAAATCACCTAATCCTTCTGCTAAAGTGTTGTATAATGGAAAATTACAAATTGTAAAGACTAGTAAGTAATAGTTTAAGCAGGTTTTGAATAGAAGTATGTTGAAGTAATTTGAAATTAGTGTAAATTACAGTATACATAATTTTTTCTTATGAAACCATTAACCCGTTTTGCATTAGTATTATTAGTAAGTATTGCATGTCAACCTATATTGGCACAAGTAAGTGACAGTACTTTAAAAGGAATGTCATGGAGAAATATAGGTCCGAACAGAGGTGGGCGTTCTTTAGGTATTTCCGGAAGTAGTGCAAGAAAACTAGAATACTATTTTGGTGCTGTGGGGGGTGGTTTATGGAAAACCACAGATGGTGGTTTAAACTGGAAGCCAGTAACAGATGGACAATTGACTAGTTCAAGTGTGGGTGCTGTTGCAGTGTCTGAATCTAATCCAGATATCGTATACATTGGTACAGGAGAGACAGAGTTCAGAGGGAATATCATGCAAGGAGATGGTGTTTATAAATCTACCGATGCTGGAAAGACATGGAAAAATATTGGTTTAAAAAATACGCAATCTATTTCTCGTGTAAGAGTTCATCCAACCAATCCTGATATTGTATATGTTTCTGCATTAGGACATGCATTTGGTCCGAATGAAGAAAGAGGTGTTTTCAAAACAACCGATGGTGGTAAAACCTGGAACAAGGTTTTATATATAAATGAAAAAGCAGGAGCTGAAGATTTAGCAATTGATCAACAAAACCCAGAAATTATTTATGCAAGCATTTGGGAAGTATATCGCACACCTTATAAAATGTGGGCTGATGTAGGTACTTCAGCTTTATATAAATCTACCGATGGTGGTGCGACTTGGAAAGTGATTTCAAAAAATCCTGGTATGCCGGCTGTCGTTGGAAAGATAGGCGTAGCAGTATCTCCAGCAGATGGCAACAGAGTATGGGCAATTGTTGAATCACCAGAGGGTGGTTTATATCGTTCTGATGATGGTGGTGCTAACTGGAAATTAGTAAACAACGAAAGAAAATTACGTCAACGTGCATTTTATTATTCTAGAATTGTAGCAGATCCAAAAGATAAAAACACGGTGTACGGATTGAATGTAAATTTTTATAAATCTACCGATGGTGGTGTGAGTTTTAAAACAGAAATCAAAGTGCCTCATGGAGACAATCATGATTTATGGATTGATCCAAATGATCCAATGCGTTTAGCAAGTTCTAATGATGGAGGTGGTACAGTTTCAGTCAATGGCGGTTTATCATGGACGGACGAAGATTATCCAACTGCACAATTGTATCATATTACTGTAACAAAAGATTTCCCTTATCAAGTGGCGGGAGCTCAACAAGACAATACTACTATTGCTTTACCAAGTGAAGATTATAGACATAGAACCTTAAGAACAAATTCATCTAAACCTGGTATAGGTTTTGCGTATGAAGTGGGCGGTGGAGAAAGTGGATATATCACACAGGATCCAAAAAATCCAGATATTTTTTATGCTGGTAGTCAAGGTGCTTTATTAACTAGAATTAATAGAATGACAGGACAGGTAAGAGATGTGCAAGTGTATCCAAGATTTTTCTCTGGAGAAGAAGCGAAGACTTTACCTGAGAGATGGCAATGGACTTACCCAATTGTTTTCTCTCCAGTAGATCCTAATGTTTTATTTACTTGTTCTCAGCATGTTTGGAAAACAACCAATGAAGGTCAAAGCTGGGAAAAAATTAGTCCAGACCTTACTTACAATGATTCTACTACATTGGGTGTAAGTGGTGGCGTGATTACCAGAGACATGAATGGACCAGAAATTTATGGAACTGTTTTTGCCTTAGCACCTTCTTATCATGATGTCAATATTATTTGGGCAGGTTCTGATGATGGCTTAATTCATATTACAAAAGATGGCGGAAAGCATTGGGATAATATTACCCCAAAAGATATGCCAAAGAATACTAGAGTAAGTATTATTGAAGCTTCTAAATTTAATGCAGGCACTGCATATATTGCAGCAAAGCGTTATCAAATGGATGACCGTACTCCTTATATTTGGAAAACCAATGATTTTGGAAAAACATGGACTAAAATAATTACAGGTATTCGTGCGGATGATTATGTACATGCTGTAAGAGAAGATATTACACGAGCGGGTTTATTGTATGCAGGTACAGAACATGGTGTTTGGGTTTCTTATAATGATGGAGGCAATTGGGAATCTTTGAGTTTAAATTTACCAGATGTACAAGTATCTGATGTACAAGTAACAGAAAAAGACTTGGTGGTTGGAACACATGGTAGATCTATTTATGTTTTAGATGATATTTCTCCAGTAAGAACTAAAGATGCTGGAATTCAAGCTGGGCTTCATTTATTTAAACCATATTATGCAGTTAGAACTGTTCAAAAAGCAGTATTCCAATATTATTTAGATAGCACTATCAAAGATTTAAAAATTGAAATCTTTGATGCAAAAAATAATTTAGTAAAAACATTTAATGGTGCTTTGCCAAAAGTTAAAAAAGAAAATGGCGAAGTGGATGAAGATGAAGACGATAGAAAACCGCAGCCACCAACAATCAAGACTGGATTAAATAAATTTGAGTGGGATTTAAAATATCCTGCTGCAACAAATTTTAAAGGAATGATTTTGTGGAGTGCTCCTGTGTATGCTGGACCTACTGCAGTACCAGGAAATTATAAAGTAGTGATGACTGCAGGTGGTAAAACAGTCAGTGAAAACTTTGAAATTAAAATGGATCCAAGGGTGAATGATGTAACTATTGCTGACATGCAAGAGAAATTTAATTTATCTATACAAATTAGAGATGAAGTAAGTAAAGCCAATGAAGCAGTGATAAAAATTCGTGCGATCAAAGAAAAAATAAATGAAGAGGCAAAAGCAAAAAATACAACTGTATCAAAAGCGAATCAAGCATTGATGATGGAACTATCTTCAATTGAAGAGAATCTATATCAGGTGCGTAACCAAAGCTCTCAAGACCCATTAAACTTCCCTATTAAATTGAATAACAAATTAGCATCTCTAATGAGGGTGGTGGAGTCTGGGGATTATAAACCTACTGCTGGTTCATACAAGGTATTTGAGGAGCTTAAAGCAGAATTAGCATTGGAAATCAATCACTTAGATAAGGTATTGTCTCAAAAAACCATTAAAAAGTACTTATAAGTAAGGTAAAAACCCTACCTTTGATATATCATCAAGAAGCCTTTAATGGCTGCCAACCGAGAGAGTCGAACTCCGCGGTGGTAAAATCGATGAGGACTTACTGTCAAAAGCAAACGTAATTTCCTTGTACATTTTTCTTGGTGTGAAATTTTAACCATTAAAACTTCATGCCATGTCGGATTCAAAAAACAAATCATTATCTACTACAGACAAACTGTTGGTAGAATTGAACAGTAATGCATTATTATTTGCAACAAATGGTAAGCGCATTTATAACTTAGTTGTAAAAGAGCAAAGCACTGCTTGTATTCAAGCAAGCGTTTATTTTGAATATCTACACCGAAAATTTGAGTGTGATTTAATTTTACAATCCAATCAAATCTCTTTAACTGCTTTAAGCCCTAGCTTGTTGACACCATCTGGTTTATTTAAAGTTCAATCAAGTGCTTTATCTGGAGCGGACTATTTAAACAATCTTGGTATCATTACCCAAAAAGGTGATGAAGCAATTGGCTGGTTGATCATTGATATTATTAATCATTTCAATGCTTGTCGGCTCAAACCTAGAAATGGCAAGCAATTCCGTTCCCAATTGAATTAGTTTACCTTTTATGGAAAAAACGATCTAGATGTACATTTAAAACAAAAGCACCCATTGTTTTGTTATAATTTTGCATACTATCATGATTGGACATCGTTTTTTACCATTTAATCCTAAAGAGCAAGGAAAGACCAAGTTTGAACAATTACTCGATTTGTTCACGCAATTGCTTACCTATACCAATGGGGATGCTTCCGAGGCATTGGATTGGATGAATCAATTAGATCGTCAACACAATTTAACCGACAAAGATTATGGTATCGGTGATTTTATTGAAGACCTAAAGCAAAATGGTTATTTAACAGAAAAACAACAAGACGGTAGTTTTAAAATTACTGCTAAGTCTGAACAGACCATTCGTAAAAAAAGTTTAGAAGAGATTTTTGGAAAATTAAAAAAATCTAAACAAGGCAATCATCAAACTAATAAGCCTGGTCCAAGTAGTGAATTAAATCCAGATACACGCGCATTTCAGTTTGGCGATATGCTAGAACAAATTGATTTTACAGAGAGTATTCGTAATGCTCAGATTAATAGAGGGGTGGATACATTTAGCATGCAAGAAGAAGATTTAATGATTAGAGAGAGTGATTTTAAAACTCAAACTTCTACTGTTTTAATGATTGATATTTCTCACTCCATGATTTTATATGGAGAAGATAGAATTACTCCTGCGAAGAAAGTAGCGATGGCACTTTCGGAATTAATTACGACTAAATATCCCAAAGATACATTAGATATTGTGGTGTTTGGAAATGATGCATGGAGTATTGAAATCAAAGACCTCCCTTATTTACAAGTGGGGCCTTATCACACTAATACGGTTGCTGGATTAGAGTTAGCGATGGATTTATTGAGAAGAAGAAAAAATCCCAATAAACAAATTTTTATGATTACCGATGGTAAGCCAACCTGCTTAAAAATTGGTAAGAAATATTATAAAAATAGTTTTGGCTTAGATAGAAAAGTGGTGAATAGATGTATAAATCTTGCGGGTCAGTGTAAGAAATTAAAAATTCCCATCACTACTTTCATGATTGCATCCGATCCTTACTTGCAAAATTTTGTACAAGAGTTTACAGAGATGAATAATGGAAAAGCTTTTTATGCTTCATTAGATAAGCTAGGTGCTTTCTTGTTCAATGATTTTGAAAGTGGTAAAAGAAAAACACTTTATTAAAAGACATTTAAAGACTGATAATGAATATTGAAAAAATTACGACACTGGGTCAATTAAAGAAAAGCGGTTATATCTCTAAATCAATTAAAGATGAGGTAAGGGATAATCTTATTAAAAGTATTCAAGAAAAAGAGAATCCTTTTACAGGTATTATGGGATATGAAGACACTGTTATTCCAGATACAGAAAGAGCTATACTGAGTAGACATAATATTTTGTTTTTAGGATTAAGAGGTCAGGCGAAGACAAGAATGGCTCGTCAAATGGTGGACTTATTAGATGAATACATACCAGTCGTGGCAGGCAGTGAAGTAAATGATGATCCTTTAAAACCCTTTAGTAAATACGCCATTGATAAGATTGCGGAGTTAGGAGATAAAACTCCGATTCAATGGTTGCACCGTTCTGAACGTTATGGTGAAAAATTAGCAACACCTGATGTAAGTGTGGCAGATTTAATTGGTGATATTGATCCTATTAAAGCAGCTAATCTTAAATTAAGCTTCTCTGATGAGAAAGTAATTCATTATGGAATTATTCCAAGAAGTAATAGAGGCATTTTTGTGATCAATGAATTACCTGATTTGCAAGCCAGAATACAAGTGTCTTTATTCAATATTTTACAAGAGGGAGACATTCAGATTCGTGGCTTTAAATTAAGAATGCCATTAGATATTTTATTTGTCTTTACTGCTAATCCAGAAGACTATACCAATAGAGGTAGTATTGTTACTCCATTAAAAGATCGTATCCAAAGCCAAATATTAACGCATTATCCAAAAAGTATCGAAACCTCTTTATTGATTACAGAACAAGAAGCGAAGATCAATGATGTGCAGAAAAAATTAGTTAACATAAGTGATTTGATAAAAAGATTGGTAGAGCAGGTTGCTTTTGAAGCTAGATCTAATGAATATGTAGATAAGAAAAGTGGTGTGAGTGCAAGATTAACCATTGCTGCATTTGAAAATGCAGTGAGTAGTGCAGAACGAAGAGCCATCATGCATAAAGAGAAGAATACGCAGGTTTGGATAAGTGATTTAACGGGCATCATTCCTTCCATAACTGGGAAAATTGAATTAGTCTACGAGGGTGAACAAGAAGGTCCATATGAAGTGGCATTAAACTTATTAAACAAGTCTATTCGTAATCAGTTTATTCAATATTTCCCCAATCCTGAATTAACTAAAAAAAGAAAGACCAATAAAAAAGCAACCGAAGAGCCAGTGGCAGAAAATCCCTACAAATTAATCACGGCTTGGTTTGACGGAGGCAATCAATTAGATTTATTATTAGACATGAAAGATGCAGATAAAATTGCATCATTGTATAAAGTAGATGGTTTGTACGGTGTAGTTAAAAAACACTACCCTCATGCAAACGAGAAGGAATCAGCTTTATTAATGGAATTTGTTTTACATGGATTGGCAGCATTTTCTATGATCAATAAGAAAATGATTGATGGTAAAATTGAATTTAAAGATTTAATGGGAAGCATCATGAACCTTGGCAATATGGGGTTTGGAGAGGATGATTTTAATGAATCTGATTATCAATAGTTAAATTCTATTGATTAAAATTATCATTTATTCATATAAACAAGACCTGCAATACTGATCAAATAGAGTACCAATACGATGATTGAATCTACACCCATTCTTAAGTATTGTTTTTTGGAATGATAATACATGCCTATCAAGTAAATAAAGGTAAGTGCAATGCCCACCCAAATAAGGTAAATATCCGAGGGGCTAAAATAGCCCAAAAGGCTTTCTCCACTTATTATTGCCGCCATTAATAACAATAAGGCTAAAAAAGAATTTCCACCAAATATATCACTCATTGCCATTTCATAATCTCTGATTTTGGCAGAGGCAATGCCTGTAGATATTTCAGGCAATGCGGTACACAAAGCCAAAATGGTACCACCAAACACTACGCCACTTAATCCCCATCTTTTACTAAGTATTTCACCAGACATTTCTAATCCAATACCTGCAAATAACATGACCAATGATCCTATGAAAATGATGATGATGGCTGATGCTACTTTTTTATTTTTATGAATACTGATAGGCTTTACAATAGTTGAGATAATAGGACTTGGTTGAAATGTTTGAATATTGGTTTTGGCTTGTTTTTTTATTTGATGCGTATTATATAATTTTTTGGTCCAAAAAATAGATACTAACCAGATGATAAGACAAAGCATTTCAAAGCTATATTTAACGGGAAGCTTAATGGTGGATGCATTATAGTAACCTAATAATAAAACAAGTAAAATTACAATTACAGTAATGCCTTCAATTTTTAAAATATTGGAATGACCCTTATTGGTTAAAGGTGCTTTTCTACCAACTCCAAAAATATCTATCAAGACCAATACGACTGTTTGAATAGCAATGCCACCCAATAAATTACTCACAGCAATGACATATTCGTGCTTGTATGCTGCAGATGCAGTAATCGCTATTTCTGGCAAATCTGCAATAATGGCAAGAAACAACATGCCGCCAATGGCTTCTCCCCAGCCGTAATGATGAACCACAACATCAACTGCTCTTGCTAATCTTACTCCAAAGATCCAAATAAGTAAAGCGCATGCTATAAATAAACCACCCAGAATATAGTTATTATAAAGGATCATAGAATAATTTAAAGAAGGATACCATCTGGATCCTATTCACTTATATATTGTTTAATTCAAAACAAAGATTCAGTTTCCTAAGTTAATTTATTATTTTTACAATATCATTATATATCACTTAATTCAAGAAGAATGAGCAATTTGCATTGTTATATCAACAAACAATTTTTACCTATTGAAAAAGCGGGTGTTTCGGTTACTGATTTGTTGGTACAAAGAGGCTACGGCATTTTTGATTACTTGCGTGTAGCTGATAATAAGCCTTTATTTTTGGAAGATCATTTAGAGCGTTTTTATAATTCTGCGAACATGATGCGTCTTCAAGTAAAAGAAACCAAAGAAGATGTTTTGAAGATTGTTCACGAATTAATTAAAATGAATCATCTAGGTTATAGTGGTATCAGATTAATTATTAGTGGTGGTGATTCTGCTGATGGATATACTATTTATCAACCTAGTTTATTAATCATCCAACAACCTTTAGCAACTCCTCCAGATAGTTTAAACTTACAGGGAATTCGTTTGGCTAGTTTTGATTACCAAAGACAATTACCAAGGGTGAAAACTACAGATTATTTAATGGCTATTCATCTACAACCCTGGATGAAAGAACAAGGAGCAGATGATATATTGTATTATAGTAATGGAATTGTTAGAGAGTGCCCAAGATCAAATTTCTTTATGATAAAGAACGGTACATTGATTACTGCTATTGACAAGATGCTTTTGGGTATTACCAGAAAGAATATTATAAAAATTGCAACTGAAAATAATATACCAGTAGAAGAAAGAGATTTTACTGTAGAAGAATTAAAAACTGCGGATGAAGCTTTTATTACTAGCTCTACAAAAAGAGTAACTTCTGTAAGACAAATTGACGATTATGTATTGCCTGCTATTACTGAGCAATCAATTGCCTTTAAATTATTTGCTTTATTGAAAGAGAAAGAACTTAAATAGTTGTTTCTTTTAGTTTAACCTTGGTAAATACTTGCAAGTGTGGTAGTGCTAACACCGCAATTCCTATAAATAATAATGGAAGAAAATGTGCCATATCAAGGGTTTGAAGGGCATATTTGATGAATAGTCCAATACCTATCCAGGCTAATAGTGAATAAGGTAAAGCCATATAAAGCAAGCTTAGCCAGCCTTTGATGGTATTCTGTATGTCGAACTCTTGTCTGATCTTGTCAAAAGACAAAATGGAGTGCCAGATCCCAAAATAAAATGCAAAGCATAACCAAAGCGGTAATGCTAAATTGATAATATTTAAACAGCCAATTTGAATTACTGCGTAAAAGAAATTGATAGGCTTTGTAAAAAAGAATTTCCAACTAAAAAATAAAATAATATGTATGATTATTAAGCTGGCTTGTGTAATTGGAAAAATAGTTTTTGCTATGGCATAAAATTTTTCTGCTTCAATTTTTGATTGACCCAGTAGCATAAAAATTTCAATAGCACTATGAATATTCTTGCTCAATAAAAAAAGAATCCAGCTTAAGCCTAATAAAAAATACATTAATTGATGGAGCTTATTTTCTGCTTTTCCAATCCAGTCTATTTCTCCAAAATGATAAGCTGTTAATGCAATGAAAATCAAAATAGCTAAGGTGGGAAGATAATACCATATCAAAGCATATATAGCCATGTTGGAGAAGTACTTTCCAAAAAATACCAATGTGTGTCTCATACCTTGAGTGTTTTGTATTTTTTTATCAATAAAAAAATCTAACGCTCCATGTGGTATGCCTAAAACAAAAAGAACAATCAATAATAAGTTTACTTGATTATTGAAATTAATGGGATACAAATGATTGATTACAATCAATAAGCCACCTATAAGAAGTAATATTATCCTTAGACGTAATTGCATAAAGGAAGGGTAAAAAAATAGGGCGAATAAAAATATTCGCCCTACTCAAACCAAAATTAATTATGCAGCTTTTCTGCTCAATGCATAAATAACTAAACCAAAACCAATTTTGTTTACAGCATCACCGATGTTGTAAATGATATTCATATCTAAACCAATGTTTGCAAATCCTGCATACCATTGTCCATCAGCTGTTCCGATTAAATATCCTAAAGGATAGATAGCCCAACCAACTAAAATGAACCAACCTAATGCTGCATTTGCAGATGCTACTGCAGATCCTGCACTTGTTGCTAATTTCTTAACATCGCCCATCCATACTTCATATACAATGTAGAAGTATGCAATAGCACTTACAGTACCCCAGATAGTAGCATTACCTAAACCAGCTTCTCCAACGTAACCAGTTACTAACATTACTACAGAAGCTAAAATCATCTTCCATAATAAGCTTGAAGTACCGCCAGCTTTTTTGGTAATTAAATAGAATTCAACACACATTAAAGGCACTGTCAATAACCAATCTACATATCTGAAGAATGTAGGAGAGTCATGTGTTTCAGCATAGTAGCCTCTCATGTAATAGTAGTGAACCGCAGCAATGAATGTGATTAACCCCGATACTAATACCGACGTTCTCCATTCTTTACTAGTGTTGCCTACTTCAAAAAAGAAAAATACAGCGGCAGCCATCATAGCCATGGTGCCTACAAAGAAAGTAAATGAAACGTAGTCTGTCTTTGCGATAGACGTAGTTGCATCTAAAAGGAATAAATGATCCATATTGTGGAGTTTTGGTGAACGTTTTTTAGCACCACCAGTCACTACATTTTTCGTTACAGGTGCAAACAATCAAACAATTAACATTTAATTTACATTAATTGTTTATGCAACCAATGAATTTTTTGTTAAATTTTTTATCACCAAGGTTCAACAATAATTGGTCTAAAATTGCCCCGAATGGAGCTTGTTTGTGTAATTTATTCTTACTAACTATTTGATAGATAGTCGATAAGATTTATTGTAATTTTTACACTAAGTAGGTCCTAAAACAACAAAGTCTGCCATAATTGGCAGACTTTGTTGTTATCTAATCTATTGTTAAACAGTCAGTTATGATTTTAACATTTTTTGAAAAATTATTGTTTTTTTATTCTCATATTTTTAAAACGAACCACATCTCCATGACCCAAAAATCCAATATGCCCTGTGGTTTTGGTAAGGCCTGGATGGTCAATATGATCAGCTGTGCCATTTTTGGTTACTTCTTTTAAATCTACCTCATTAATTACCGTTCCATTTAAGGTCACTTTAATTTTTGACCCCTTGATGGCAATTTCTTCTTTGTTCCATTCGCCCGTAGGCAATAAGTAGCCTCTCTTGGCAGCAGCAATACCATATACAGAGCCATGATATTGATATGGTTTTAAGCCGCTGTAAATTGGTGCTTCATTATCTAAGACTTGTATTTCCATTCCAACATAGGCTGCATCACCTGTTGGTGGAGTTCTTATACCAATACCGTTATTAGCACCTGGGGTTAACTGAAATTCAAATCTGTAAATAAAATCTCCGTATTCTTCTTTGGTATACAGGTTTCCTCCACTTCCATTATCTGGAACAACAACTAATGCACCGTCATTGATAATGTATCCTGCAGTATTGCCCATCCACTGATCGATATTGGTACCATCAAATAAGTTTACAAAACCTTCTTTCTTTTCTTCCTCAGATAAATCAACTGCTTTACCATCTGGCAATTCTCTTATATATAAATTTCTATAAGCTACATAAGTACCATGTGCCTGTAATTCGATTTGTTCTTTAATAAATATGGGTAAATTTCTATCCCAAAAATTTTCTAGTATTACATTGTCCGTTACTAAAACACCATTAAGATATACGGTTACCTTGTCTCCTTTCATGATAATATGAAAATTATTCCAAGAACCAATTGCATTATCAGCAACTACTAATGGTTTACTCTGATTTTTTTGATTATTGTATAAACCTCCTGAACCAACTTGAGCTCCTACTTCTCTTCTGCTGGTATCCCAAATTTGCACTTGAGGAGTGCCTCTTAAATAAATGCCCGCATCACCTTGTGCTGTAATTTTCCAATCAACATACATTTCAAAATCACCGTATTTCTTTTCAGTACATAAATTATCTCCATGGCCAGTAAATACTAATAAGCCATCTTTTACTACCCAATCATTCACCATCTTTGCATCTGCTTTTGCTTGCAATACTTTTAATGCAGAATCTGTTTGTTTATTTCTATATACAGGATTTCCAACAAGACCTTTCCAACCTGTTAAATCTTTACCATTAAACATAGATACAAATCCATAATCATAAGGAAGCTTTCTTAAATGCGCCTTTAACTTAGTTACTAAAATAGTACTATCTACACCGCTAATTAAAGGCAAGGCTTTTTCAAGTGCTTCTCTTACAATAGATCCTTTAATAGACATGTCTGCTAAAGCCAATCTAGTTACTGTTAAAGCAGCTTCTTTATGGACAGCAGTATTGTCTAAATATTTACTAGCAAACATAAAGCTTCCAAAACCTGGCAGTTTTGCAGCTGCTGCAATAATTCTTTTTTGTTCAATTGGATTTTTAGCTAATTCCATTTTGTCTTGTAAATCCAATAGTTTTTGAACATCATTTTTTGTAGAAGCTTCAACTACTGTATGTTCCTTTATGGAAGGCAGTGTATTATTTCTTTCATTAGTGATGGATGCTTCTGTTAAAAGATTCAATTCATCCTGAATGGCAATCTTCGCATAAGTTGATGATGCTTTTCTTTTTTGCTTTATTAATTGTTTTGCAAAAGCTGCACGCTTATCTCCATTAGCAATTTGATTTACATAAGCATGCAAAGCATAGGTTGCCTTTGTTTTTTGAGCGGTATCATCTAATAATTTAAAAAAGGCTTTCCATTCTGAAGCTTCCCAATTATTCATGGCTGCTAATGACGCCGTTGCTTCGGTTGTTTTTTGATAAGGGAAAACCTGAATGGTACTTGTTATATTAGTTTGTGCAAATGACTGAATGATGATCAGTAAGCAAATTCCAGTGATGTATAATATTTTTTTCATGTAATTTTTTTTAATGCTTTTAAATTGTCCAAGGTCCACGCATAGGCGGGTTAATTAAATAATTTGCTTCTGCATCGTCAATGAATACTTGATTCACTGGATCGAATTTTAAGCTTCTTCCTAATTGTAATGCAATCTTACCCATATTTATGATGGTACAAGATCTAAAACCATTGGATTCGTTTAAAGCAAATGGTGTTCTGTATTTTACAGAATCTAAAAAATTAGTCACCTGTGGTTCTGGATCAGGCATCATGGCTAATTTTTCTTTTAGATTAGGGATATCTGATTTAAAGCCATTAAATAATTTTCCTTTTGGACCTTCGATATATGCAGCATTTGGATCTTTTGCTTCCCCATCTAAAATAATTTTACAACCATCTTCATAAGTGTAAGTGATTTTTCTAAAAGTTCCACATGCATCAGGATGCTGTTGTTCTGCATCCACTTCAACCAACACAGGACTTGTGTGATCCTTACCTAAAAAATATTGAATTGGATCAAGATAATGTTGTCCCATATCTCCTAATCCACCTCCATCATAATCCCAGTATCCTCTAAAGGTTTGGTGAACCCTATGTGCATTGTAAGGCTTATACGGAGCAGGTCCTAACCATCTATCATAATCCAATTCTGCTGGAACTGTTTGTGTTTCCAAATTGGTTTTACCCACCCAATAAAATTTCCAATCAAATCCAGTGGTCTTACTTACAGTAACTGTTAATGGCCATCCTAGTAAGCCTGAGTCTACTAATTTTTTAATTGGCTTTACAGTAGTGTTCATGCCATAAAAATTATCTTCAAATCGGAACCAAGTGTTTAATCTAAACATTCGCCCATATTGCTTCACGGCTTCAACAACGCGCTTTCCTTCTCCAATAGTTCTAGTCATAGGTTTTTCACACCAAATATCTTTTCCAGCTTTTGCTGCATCCACGGCCATGATTCCATGCCAATGAGGAGGTGTTGCAATATGAACAATATCTACTTCTGGTAAACTCACTAATTCTCTATGATCACTAAATGTTTTTACACCACCACCAATACTTTTAGCTACTTCGGATAAATGTCTTTGGTCCACATCGCAAATTGCAACCACTCTTGTTCCTGCATATGGGATATGTCCACGACCCATTCCCCCCACACCAATGATTCCTTTAGTGAGTTGATCACTTGGTGCTAAAAATCCTCTTCCTAATACATGTCTTGGAACAATAGAGATTCCTGCTGCAATAGTTGCTGCATTTCGAAGAAAACTTCTTCTACTATTGGATGTTGTTTTTTTCATTGTTGATATAATGTGTTGATTAATTATTTTTATTTCTAATAGCCATTCCTTTTCTTGTTCCGATGTGAACACCATTTTCAATAGTAATGGCACCATTTACTAATACGTATTTAAAACCTTTAGCATATTGATGAGGGTTGTCATAAGTGGATGCATCGCCTACTTCGTTTTCATCAAATACAACCATGTCTGCGATATATCCTTCTTTGATCAATCCTCTATCTACTAGATTAAATTTATTAGCAGGTAAAGAAGTCATTCTTCTAATTGCTTCTTCTAAACTAATCACTTTCTCTTCTCTAACATATTTCCCTAATACTCTAGAATTGGTACCATATGCTCTTGGATGTGGTTTGCCTGCACCCATAACCGCGATGCCTGCATCACTTGCAATCATATTGAATGGATATCTCATAATATTTTTTACATCTTCCTCGCTCATGCCATGATATACCATTTGAGCACCACCTTGTTCCATCATTTGCACAATGGTTTCAGCCTCTGCATTTTTATTATGCTTGCCACCTCTCATTAAATTAATTTCTTCAATACTCTTTCCATTATATGTTGAGTCTGCTTTGTAATTGGCTACAACTGCATAACTAAAATGTTTTAATCCTCTTTTCTTAATAATATCAATACTATGCGCTTTTACACGTTCTCTGATTGCTGGATTTTTTAATCTTGCCATAATTGAATCTTGGCCATCTGATAAAACATCACTAGGTAACATCACACCCAAGTTGGTACTACTTGCAGTGTATGGATATTGATCAATTGTTACATCAATGCCTTCTTTTCTTGCATTTTCAACAAGAGGTAAAGTTTCTTTACTTCTTCCCCAATTATTTTGACCACTTACTTTAAAATGTGAAATTTCTACAGGGATGTTGGCAGCTCTTCCAATATGAATTGCTTCGTTTACTGCATCTACTACTTTATCTTCTTCGTATCTTATATGAGATGAGTAAACTCCACCGTTAGCTGAAATTACTTTTGCCAATCTCACTACTTCTTCAGTGGGCGCATAGGTTCCAGGAATATAAATTAATCCAGTGGACATACCCACAGCACCATCCTGCATTGCTTTTTGTGCTAAAAATTCCATTTTCACCAACTCTTCTTCTGTTGCATTTCTATTGGCAGTCCCCATGACTTGTTTACGAATATTATTATGCCCCATTAAAGATGCGATATTGATAGATGTACCAATGGAATCAACTGTATTAAAATAATTATTTAAATTATCTGCACTACCACCGCAGTTTCCTGTAATAACCGTAGTTACGCCATCATAAATAAAATTACCTGCTAATGGATTTCTGCTTTCACCACCTTCCACATGTCCGTGCACATCAATAAAGCCTGGTGCAACTATTAAACCCTTAGCATCAATCGTTTTTGTTGCTTTCCAATTTTTTAATTGTCCAATGGCAATAATTTTATTTTTGCTGATGGCGATATCTTTATACTGCCATTGATTACCAGTGCCATCCATTAGTTTACCATTCTTAATAATTAGATCGGCTTCTTGTGCATGTATGGCTGTATACACAAATAGTACAGCAGCGCTTAATAGAATTTTTTTCATGGAATAAATTGTCTCTCAATTTACTAAATACTATGTATAAATTTCTTACATTAGAGATGAAATGTTGAAACACTTTTTATATGCTAGCTTTTTGCTTATTGGCTTTTTTGCCTTGACAACCTCTTGTGGCAAAAAATCAGCGGCCATTGCTACAAATGGGTCCTCAGACTTTGCTACCCAACTGATTGACTCTTCTTTAACCCATAACGTCATCTATGTTTATGATGAGGTATACTCTTTGGAAACTAGATATTATGATTCTCAGAAACAATTGGTTAAAACAGTCAAGTACGACGATATTGTTCGTTGTGTAATTTACAATGTGCAATCCAAGGACGCTATGAAGTTAAGATCTATTGAATTAGGCCTTCAGTAGAACTTCGTCAAGTGCTTTACTAAAGTCAATGGCATTTTTTTCTGAAAACACAATGGGTGGCTTAATTTTCAACACATTGTTATATGGTCCATCTGTACTGATTAAAAACCCTTTATTTTTAAGTGCCTCCACCAACTGATTGATTTCTTTTCCCAAAGGCTCTTTTGTGGTTCTATCTTTTACCAATTCCACACCAATGAACAAGCCCTCGCCTCTAACATCGCCAATAATAGTATGCTTGGACATTAAAGTCTTTAGTGACTCAAGCAAAACCTTTCCAACTTTCCATGCATTTGTTTGTAACTCTTCCTCTTGAATAACTTTTAATACTGCTGCACCAGTAGCCATGGAAACCGGATTGCCCCCGTAGGTATTAAAAAACTCAATTCCGTTGTTAAATTTTTCAGCAATTTCCTCTGTCATTATTACAGCAGCAAGTGGATGTCCATTTCCAATAGGTTTTCCCATTACAACCATATCGGGCATTACATCTTGTAATTCAAATCCCCAAAATGTAGAGCCCACTCTTCCAAAACCAACTTGCACTTCATCTGCAATACAAATACCACCTGCAGCTTGTACAATTGAGTACACTTCTTTTAAATAATTTTTAGGCAAGGGAATTTGTCCACCAACACCTAGTAAGGTTTCACAAATAAAGGCAGCAGGTTTTTTGTGATGGTTTTTTAATTCATTCACAATTGCTGCAACCGATGCTGCATACGCTGTACCTGCCTCACCATTATTGTTTTGATAAGCACCTCTGTAAACATCTGGGTTCATGGCTTTATGCACCCAGGGCATTTGTCCAATGCCATTTGCTTTATCAAATTTATAAGGACTAATCTGTATGGTGGTAGTAGATGTTCCATGATATGCGTGATCTAATACAATCACGTCTTCTTGACCGGTGACCATTTTACTTATTCTAATGGCTAAATCATTTGCCTCTGAACCACTATTGGTAAAATAACAAACCTTTAAATGTTTTGGCAAGGTTGCTAAAAGCGCTTCCGCATAATCAATAATATGATCGTTTAAATATCTTGTATTGGTATTGAGTGTTGCAATTTGTTTTTGCATGGCCCTTGCTACTACAGGATGACAATGTCCTACATGACTCACATTATTTACGCAATCTATATAAGTATTCCCCTTGTCATCATATAAATATTGTAATGCCCCTTTATCTATTTTTAAATGTGTTTGATAACTAATGCTTAAATTTTTTCCAATATGTTGATGTCTTTTTTCTTCAATTTTTTGATAAGAGTCATTTAGGTGAATTATTCCAGTATAATTACAAGCTTTTCTAAAAACATCTTCAGCCTTTATAGGATTGATTTCTATTAATTGATAAATTAACTGCCAAGCTGGTTTTTCTGTAATGAAATGATGCGCATTGTCTGTTGATAAAGATGCATTGTATGCAGATTGTGTGAGACTAATGCACAATCTTGCAGCAATTAAATAATATAAAATGCTTAATTCTTTTTCTTCTAAGGGAAATGATGAATGATAACCCTTTACTACTGACTCTGCAACTGCTAAGGGGTCACTGCTGCCCAACATTGCATAGGTACATGCTACAGCAAGATTGTTAATGGTAGCCGAATACACCATATCTCCAAAATCAATCAACCCAATAATTTCATCATCTTTAACTAATACATTATAATCATTTGCATCATTGTGTATGTAACTATGTCTAAAAGAACTTAATGTTGGAAGCACAACTGTTTCAAACTGCAATAAAAAATAATCAACCAATCTTCTTCCTTCATGTGATTGAATATGCTTTAATTTTTGATGAGCATCTCTTGCAGTACTAATATCCCAAGTATAATGCCTATGCATACTTGGATGTTTAAAGTCATTTAAAAATGCATCCATATTTGCTAAAAACTTTCCCAAGTTTTCATGTAGGCTTGAATGATCATGTGGGGCATCAACCCAAAATTGACCCTCGAGATAATTTAATATTCTACAATAATAAATTTTACCACCTTCTTCAATAATGGTTAGTGCTTCTCCCTTTTTATTGTTGATATAGTATTGAAGCTGATCTGCAATGGGACTATTTCTAAGATGAGCAATTATTTTTATTTGTGCATCTATAAAATCTTTATCATGTAGCTCTCCAGCAATTTTTAAAATATATTTTTTGTCTACACTTTCTGTTAATATAAAATTCAATTCATCGTATCCATCCAATGATTTTGCTTTAACAGTTAGTTCATAGTGAGCTTGAACTATTTCTTCAATAACAGTATTTGTAAATTTCATTTTATTTAATAAAATCATTCATAATTTTTGCAGTCTCTAAAGGAGCTTCCTCCATTGGAACATGACCCACTCCTCTTAGAACAAATGCAATACTTCCTTTTAT
>Ga0209358_10000047_pt1 | contig 104694 bp, 71 predicted proteins | sample LauGreFa1BDMLBSN_2_FD_187574 | JGI IMG/M metagenome (GOLD analysis project Ga0209358, IMG submission 187574) | Freshwater lake microbial communities from Lake Michigan, USA - Fa13.BD.MLB.SN (SPAdes) (version 2) | ecosystem: Environmental > Aquatic > Freshwater > Lake | place: Lake Michigan... | reverse complement strand
GCGTATTCATAACTTTTTTTCCAGAAGCATCTAATACATACACTTTAATAAAGGCGGTATTTATTAGTTCATAGGAAATAGAGGCAATATCATAGCCAGAAACAAATACTGGTTTTTGTATAATGATTGGAGAAATAGAATTCATCAGGCGCTTTTCTTTATCTTTTTTGTCAATTTCTAGGCGTTTAACAATAATTACCTTTGTTAAAATCGAATCCCCCATTGGATAAAAAATTGTTATAGTATCTTCTTTTGAAAGTGAGGAATCTTGTTGAAAATCTACTTTGATAGTGCAACATTCATCATCTGATATTTCTATTTTAATTTCATTATAGATACTATCGATAGCTTTAGCATTATTTGCATCATAATATTTTCCAAAAGATTTATCTGAAACCATTTTTAAGGAATCTTTTTGAAGTATTTCTAATGAGTCTTGTTTTGATAAGTTTGGATCTGTTATCACTTTCTTATTACTTAAACCTAAACCTATTGTATAAATTTTTAGCCTTCCATAAGTAGGTGAAGAGATAATATTAAGAAGCTTATTATAATCAGAACCATCCTTAAATAAATTGTTATATCCATCAGTTAATACAATGATTGCTTTGTTTTGATTATTAATTTCTTTCATCTTTTCTATTGCTTTAATAACAGCTTCACAATAAGCTGTTTGCCCCTTAAGAACTTTGTTTTTATCATAAATAGCATTTACAGCATTTTTCAATTGAGTAGTATCGCCTGTCCAATTTCTATCTATTGTTACATCATCTGAAAATGTCATTAAAAATGCAGTATCACCTTTAATCATTTTGCCTATAAACGAATTACAAGCTATTTGTGCAGCTTCAATTCTATTTTTGGTGGATCCATTTGATCCATTTGTACTATCAAGAATTGCCCCCATACTACCAGATCGGTCAATCACTAAACCTACCCCAATATTTTTTCCAGGTGCTGTACAATCAATTGAATAAGGACAATAAAATCGTCCATTTACATTAATCCCCAATGGCCCTTTATGTTCATCAGATTTTGTTGCGTCAAAATCTTTTAAAAGGTTTTTCTTTGTTGTTCCATTATTCTCATTTACTTCTAATAATGATGCCCCAAATTTAAAGCCAGTGATCTTTTTAGTGATTGGATCTATTAATGTTATAGGATTACCACAAACATCGATTTTTGTACTTGATAATTCCTCTACTGTAACTTTTATTTCCCCTGAATTATTCGAATAATATGCTCTTGGCCCCTTATCTTCATTAAGATAGTCTATCAGAGAATCAATAATCTCTAAAGCTAGAGGTTTCCCTGCACCTTCAATATCTAAAGTGTAGATATGTAATGGATTATATCCTGAATTAGGAAGTGGATTTCCATCGATTCTGAACCCTGTCCATTTATTAAAATTATATGAACAAATTAATGGCTGAAAAATATCAAATTGTTTCTGAAGGTAATCTGTTGTATCACCTACCCATTTAGGCAAAACACAAACATCATAGGTATTGGAGTTAAATGTGATTTTCTCTGGAGGCCAACGTAAATTATCAAGCTCGTCTTTAGGTGCTTTGTAAATATAAGCTCCATCAATCCCAGAGCTATCGATTGTATTCCACATTGAATATGTTCCCTGAACAATGATTCGATACCTTTTCCCCTTTATCAAGGTATCCGTTAAAATCTTATTACCAAAAGAATTAGCCCTTACAATATAGTCCTTCTTTGCCTGAGCAAAAATATTGCTTGTACTGAAAAAAGTACTGCAACAAATAAATGCGACCAAGAAATATCGCAGTAAAGCATGATACATAATCAACCCATTAAATATATATAAAAGTATGTAACTAGTATTTGCTAACCCAAGCTTGTTTTTATATCAGCAAATATCTATTTCCACTATAAGTGTTTTCTTACATTATTGTCAAAGTAACACCCTAAACCATCAATAGTATGTTTTTCTTCTTATGATATTTATTAAAATCATATAATGTGCCAAAACAAAAAAATATGAGATGAATGAAAAATAGAAAAAAACATATACTTTATCTAAGTCATTGATATTAATAGACATATAATAAAGTGTTAAATTTAATTATATTTTACTTTATTGAGTATTTTATAAGTGTTTGCATATATATTTACCTAATATTTTGAATGAACATTATTCATAATACTGTTTTGAAAATTCCACACTTTACACAATGCATACAGTGTCAATTAGTTAATAACTTTAGATTAATATGTAGTAAAGTAGAAAAAAGTAATAATGTAAAATGATTATGCAATTTTTCTTGATATGGATACGTCATAAGCGCAGCAGTTGATAAAACTGCTCCCATTTTTGTGGATTATTATAGAAGATGTAAGGTATAGCGCATTAGTTTGTCTGTGCATATGGATGATGTAAACACCAATACAAATTCATTCATTGATAATTGAATTGCTCCTGCTTCCCACCTTTTCACTATCACGAAGCAAAAGAATGTAGAATCACCACACTTCATTCATATAGAGTTTCAATTATTATCTTCTGACAAGATTCACAAAAAATATACCCTCATATATGGCAGAAACCAATATATGAGGGTATGTATTTTTATGTAGATAAGGATTATTTTTTTGCAACTTTTCTAATCTTTTTCACATCTGCTTCAGAAACAATTCCACCATTATTTCCCCAGCTATTAAGAACATATGTAATAACAGATGCAGCATCTGCATCAGTATATTTTGCAGGTAATGCAGTCATAACATTATTAAACTTTTTACCATTTACAGTAATTGCACCTTTTAAACCATTTGTTACATTGTCTATAATAGTTTTAACACCTTTTGTTTTGATATAATCAGAACCCGCCAAAGGAGGATAAACAGTTGATAAACCTTGTCCAGTAGCCTGGTGACAAGTTTTGCAATATTCATTATAAACAGCACCACCTCGTTTCATAAGAGCAGCTTTATCAGGTGCTGCAGCTTTTAATACAATAACAGAACAAAAGATTGCAATCAAAGCAATCAGAGAGAATTTTGAATATTTTCCGTACATCGGAAGTCTCCATTAAGTGAAAATGAAAGAATATTATTTTGTATTGCTAGTTTTATCAGGTACACAGCATGAATGATGCTCGGGCAAAAGTATACTATTTTGACCTGTATGATTTTTCGTCATATTGATTGAAGAAGGTAGAATTGGGCTTATATATGGTATGCCCAAAGACAAGCCTCTCGTGATAAACAAGATTGCTATAGTAATAGTTGCTAAAGGCATAGCTTTTTTTATATTCGTTTGTATATGGACAGGTAATATTGATGTGAAATATCCAGCTAATAATAAAGAAACAGAAGTTCCCATTCCAAATAATATCATCCATAAAGCACTGCCAATTATAGAGCCCATAGCTAAAGATCCAGCCAAAGCCATATATACAAATCCACAAGGTAAAAGACCATTTACCATTCCAAAGATACTTTGTCCATACATAGAATTACTTTGCCACAAAGGCTTGGCATAATTGAAAATGGAATAGTACAATGTACCCATATATCGAGCAATGGCAGAATTTCCTGAAATAGCAGAAGGTATCAAAGCAAAAATCAGCATGATAGATCCTGCAAAAACAGAAATAGATTGTTGAGACAAAGCAATTGTAAACGTTTTGCCAACCAAGCCAAGTACAATTCCAAGGCATCCATATATAAAAACCCTACCTGCATGATACATCAGTCTATGAAAGAAAGAAGAGTTATTATGAACAACAACAATAATTGGTCCGCACATACCAATGCAATGCATACTGCCTAATAAACCCATCAATAAGCCAGAAATCAATATCATTTAAGATTCCTCGTATAATCTATATTCATTGTAAAACATAGTATTATTATGTTTCCATGTTACTTTTATAATCCACAATCCAGCAGGTATATCTGCAATTGGCAATACATAAGTATAAGAATTGGTTTTAAAGGAATACTCTTTATCCGAAGATGAACTAGATGGTCTATACATTTTAATAATACCATCTACTTGTGGAAATGGGAATACTATCGAAATTGCTGATTGTTGTACATTGAATAGCACCTCATTAGATAATGAAGAAGAATTCCTTTTTGCAGCTATAGTTTTTTCATAATTAAGTTCCTCTTTATAATAAGTATCACTTACTAAATCAACTTTTTGTGTCAATGAAAAAAACATAAAACCAAGAGTAGATAAAGCAAAAGAAATATATATAATAGAAATTCTCCAACCCCAATGAAAACCATTCTTGAATATAGTACTTATAGAAAATGTATTCATATTATAATCCTTTATGGTGCTATAAAAGTGCTTTCTACAGTTTCTAGCACATTATTATTAGATAGTATATTAAAGTGAAGAGTATTTTTCCCTTTATGATAAGATCCTTTAGGTAAAGAAATCAATAGTCTGCTTTCTTTAGTAGATAAGCCTTCTACAGGAGAAAAGCTACCAAGAGGTTTTAATGAAGCATTCAAAGGATCTGTCAATGCAATCGTAATCTGTTTCTTTTCGAATGTTTTATTTGTGATAGCTACAGAGAAGAAATTAGCAATACCCCCATTGGTTTCTACTATAAATGTAGTTCCCGGCTGACGTAATATGAGGGTCTCTGTATCGGATTTTTTAGCAAATAAACCTGAAACTATAGTTATAAGGATTATCCAAATGGCTAAATAACCTTTGATCCTAGTTGTAAACATTTGTTTAATCCCACTATGTATTGCATTCCAAGAAGTATATCTAATTAATCCTCTTGGTTTTTTTAGTTTGTCCATAACAGTATTACAAGCATCAATACATGCTGAGCAATTAACACATTCTAATTGGATGCCATTTCTTATATCTATGCCGGTAGGGCATACGACAATACATTGATGACAATCAATGCAATCTCCAGAAGAGTCATTGATAGAATGATCAATACCAATTTCTCTTGATGATTTTTTGAATGTACCTCTTGGTTCCCCGCGTTTAAAGTCATAAGTAATAGCAATTGTATTTGGGTCTACCAAAACAGATTGATATCTTCCATAAGGACAAGCAATCAAGCAAGCTTGTTCTCTAAATCTTGCAAAAACTGCATAAAACACAAAGCTAAAAAGAGTAATGATGCCAAGGCCTAAGATATGATCAATAGGATTATCTGTAATAATTCTAAAAAGCTCTTCACTTCCTATGATATAGGCAAGAAAAGTATTTGCAATAAGGAAGGAAATTGAAAAAAATACAATATGCTTCGTTATTTTCTTGATCAATTTTTTTGGAGTCCTCTTAGAAGCTTGTAAAGAAATTTGTTCATTAGGAGTGCCTTCAATCAACCATTCTAAGCGCCTAAAAATCATTTCCATAAAGATTGTTTGTGGACACATCCATCCACACCATATTCTTCCTAATACAGCTGTAAACAGAGCAACAGATACAATAGATGTTAATGCAAGTAGAACCACAAGATGAAAATCTTGAGGCATAAAAGGGTATCCAAAGACAATAAATTCTCTTTTTAAGAAATTTAGCAACATGAACTGATGTCCATGCGCTGTAATATGTGGGGCTAAAAACAGGAATCCAAGTAGTATTAAAGCTACAATGGTACGAGCATTATAATAATTGCCTTTAGGTTGCCTAGCATAAATCCATTTTCTGCTACCATCCATAGCTATACTTGCAAGTTCATTTCGATATTTTTCTGCATCCTGTTCTGGTAAGTCTATAATCGACATAGTGTAATCCCTCCCTGAATTACATAATGTGATACATGTAAAACCTAAGACATTACAAAAATCTTTGGTTTTCCCGCTGTTAACAATGATTTTTGTCATATTGCATTACAATGTTATTACTATACCTTCAATTTGCTGGACATATACATGAACAAAGCTCCTTTCACTTTATTACTTGCTGAATCTTTAGGGATTGATGCACGATTATATCCTTTTACAATTACGCATTCTTCGTGGGAGCTTTTTGCTGGATGTAAAAGAATATTTGAAATATATAAAGATGGGATGTCTGGATTTTCTTTATGCTATGCTGGTAGATTATTACAAAAACAATCTTTTTTTGAGCAGGAACACATCATACAAAATATGATGGATACTTTTCAAAACCCTGTTTTAGTATTAAGAGCAGAGATACTTCCTGAACAAGCATTGATGCTTAATTTGCGCAGAATGGCAGTTGATGGCTCTCAATCTTTTCATATTACAGATGCAAATAATAATACCATAGGTATATATCTGGTGAATACATCAGAGATTAATGAATTAGATCAATTTGCTCCTAGCTTTGAAGAAATTATTGCACATGTACAACTTGAAAAGCTTCCTATATGCTCATTATCTGTCAAAACAATAGAATATGTATGGCAAATAATTCCTGAATTACAACACATGATAGTAGAGACATCATTTTCTTTCAAAAAATCAGAATTGCAAGTGATTCCTGATCATGTTTTTTGCCTAGATAAACATAATATTATACTTGGTGAGAAAGTACAATTAATGCCAGGAACTGTCTTGGATGCTTCTGATGGACCTATTATCATTTGTGATGATGTTCAAATAATGCCTCATTCATTTATACAAGGACCATGCTTCATTGGTAAAAACAGTATAATAAAGGCGGGCTCTCAGATTTATGGAAAAACTGTAATTGGCCCTTTTTGTAAAATTGGTGGAGAAATTGAAAATTCAGTTTTTCATGGATATAGCAATAAACAACATAGTGGCTTTATTGGGCATTCTTATATTGGAGAATGGGTGAATTTGGGTGCAATGACAACAACTTCAGATTTGAAAAATACATATGGAAGTATAGAAGTTTCTTTGAAGGGTAAAAAGATCAATACAAATATGAAGTTCTTGGGTCTTATATGTGGAGATCATACCAAAACAGCAATTGGAACCTTGTTTACAACAGGAACGATAATTGGTGTTTGTTCTTCTATACATAAAGCTAATGCTGAGCCTTCAAAAGAAATTCCCTCGTTTTCATGGGGTGAAAAAGGGATTCAATATATGTTTGAAAAGGCTATTCATGTAGCAGAAATAGTGATGGCAAGAAGAGGGAAAACATTGACAGAGGTGCACATCTCGATATTACAATCAGAATATGATACAAGCTCATATTAATTATAATCAGAGTCAATCAATTATTGGCATAATCATTGCAGGCTTAAGCATAAGATTGTGGTTATTATTAACCACATTTTCCAGCTAAGTTAGATATATACTGATATATTCCCCTTAGGTCTGATGCTTCCCATCCAATGCTGCAAAACCTGAATGGTTTACTTGCATCAGATCTTTCTTCCCCAAGAAGACACAGTCCCCGCGAACACTTCCCTAGTTCGCGGAGGATTTGTGTTTAAAAAAGAAAAAGGCCGTCAATATGATAACATTGACGGCCTTTTATTATTCATTCGATATTAATCTTGTTTTCTTGATACTCTTATTCTGTTTTCTTGAATAGCAATTAATCTTTTTAATTCTTCTCTTTGGCCTATAGCTTGGGTACTTTCAAGTTGGGTTTTGAGAGAAGAAACAATTGATAATGCAGAATCGGTATCAATGGCAGAAGACTCTTCGGCTGTTTCTACTACTACAGACACTTTATTATGTAATACTTCGGCAAAACCGCCTTCTGTAGCATAATATATCTGAGTATTATCATTATTAATAATTTTTATTGCTCCAATGTCTAAAGCAGAAACAATAGCAGCATGATTATATAGCACTTGAAATGGAGATTGAGCACCAGGTAATGAAACAGCAGAGCAAGTTCCACTAAAAATAATTTTTTGCGGTGTTACTATATCGATTTCAAGAAGACGTTCAGAAGACATAAGTATATTTAATTATAAAGTACAAGAATCTACTAATCTATAAGTTTATGCATTTGCTTTGTTATAAGCTTCATGCACTTCATCGATTGTGCCTTTATAGCTGAAGTAACCTTCAGGAATATGGTCAACATGTCCATCAAGAATAGCTTTGAAGCCAGAAATTGTATCTTCTATTTTTACATATCTACCTTGGAAACCAGTAAATTGTTCGGCTACGAAGAATGGTTGGGAGAAAAATTTCTGAATTTTTCTAGCTCTATATACTGTCTGCTTATCCTCATCAGAAAGTTCGTCCATACCAAGAATATTGATAATATCTTGAAGATCCTTATACGTTTGAAGTACTTTTTTAACTCTCATCGCAGTATTATAATGTTCTGTACCAATAATCAAAGGATCTAGAATACGTGAACTTGAATCTAAAGGATCTACAGCTGGATAAATACCAAGTTCAGCAATTTGACGTGATAAAACTGTAGTAGCATCTAAGTGAGAAAAGGTATTTGCCGGTGCAGGATCAGTTAAATCGTCTGCAGGTACATATACAGCTTGTACAGATGTAATAGAACCCTTATCTGTTGAAGCAATTCTTTCTTGAAGGCCACCCATTTCTGTAGCCAAAGTTGGCTGATAACCTACTGCTGATGGCATACGACCAAGCAGAGCAGATACTTCGGAACCAGCTTGAGTAAAACGGAAAATATTATCTACGAATAAAAGCACATCACGGCCTTCTTCATCACGAAAATATTCTGCCATAGTTAAAGCAGTTAAAGCAACTCGAGCACGAGCTCCAGGAGGTTCATTCATTTGTCCAAATACAAGTGCTGTTTTATCAATAACTTTTGATTCAGTCATTTCTAAATACAAGTCATTGCCTTCTCTGGTACGCTCACCCACACCAGCAAAAATCGAATATCCACCGTGTTGCTTAGCAATATTATGAATTAATTCTTGGATGATAACTGTTTTACCTACACCAGCGCCACCGAAAAGACCAGTTTTTCCACCCTTTGTAAAAGGTTCGATTAGATCGATAACTTTAATACCAGTCTCAAACATTTCTTTACGGGTACTTAATGACTGAAAATCAGGTGCTGGACGATGAATTGGATATGAAACCTTAGCATTTATAGGTGCTTTATTATCAATACCTTGTCCAGTAACATTGATAAGGCGTCCAAGTACTTCTGGACCAACAGGTACAGTAATTGGTGCACCAGTATCATTAACTTGCATACCACGAACAAGGCCATCTGTGGAGTCCATAGCAATGGTACGAACTCTGTCTTGACCCAAATGCTGTTGAACTTCGCAAATGAGAATATCTTCTTTGCCTTCTGTTGTGATACGGGGTATTTCTAGTGCATTAAGCACTGGAGGAATATTGGCGTTGGGGAACTCTACGTCCACAACTGGACCAATCACTTGGACTATATGACCGTGACTCATGTAAAAACAACCTTCATTATATGGATGTTATAGCGTAATAATCAATTTACAATTTGGCTAAATTACGAAAGTTGTTTCACAGAGCAAAGGAATAGAACATATCTCTTTATTTATTAGTGAAAAATGATGTATTATGTGAACATATTTTTTATCTACTTCTGAATTTGTAAGCAAAAACCTTATTATTTTTGTTTATACTTTGAAAGGTATTATTTCAATTATTAGGTACCTTTTTCACTTTATCGGATTTGCATATGGAACTTCTGTATAATTCCGGATTTGGTAATGAATTTGCCACAGAGGCTTTGCCTGGTGCTTTGCCTATTGGACAAAATTCTCCGCAGAAAACTCCTTATAATTTATATGTGGAGCAATTAAATGGTTCTGCATTTACTGCTCCTAGGTCTTTAAATAAAAGGTCTTGGCTTTATAGAATTAGGCCTTCGGTAGTTCATAAGCCATTTGAAATGCAAAAAAGTACTTTATTTAAATCGACACCTTTTGATAATATACCAACTACCCCTAATCAGTTGAGATGGAGTCCGCATCCAATTCCAAGCGAGCCAACTGATTTTATCGATGGTATTATTACTATGGCTGGCTGCGGTGATTCGCCGTCTCATTCTGGAGTAGCGGTTCATATTTATGCAATTAATTCAAGTATGAAAGGCCGATATTTTTATAATTCAGATGGAGAGATGCTTATCATTCCTCAAATGGGAAGATTGCTATTCCGTACAGAATTAGGGAATATGATGGTAGATTCTGGAGAAATATGTGTAATTCCAAGAGGCATTAAATTTGCTGTAGATAGTATCGATGGACCTGCGCGTGGATATATTTGTGAAAATTATGGAAGTCCTTTTAGAATTCCTGATTTAGGTCCAATTGGCGCTAATGGTTTAGCTAATCCACGAGATTTTCAAACACCTGTTGCAGCGTATGAGCAATTAGACGGAGAGTTTTATCTTCTCAATAAATTTATGGGAAATATGTGGCAAGCAGAATTACGTCATTCTCCTTTAGACATTGTTGCATGGCATGGTAATTATGCTCCTTATAAATATAATCTTGCTCATTTTAATTGTATAAATACGGTTACTTTCGATCATCCAGATCCGTCTATCTATACAGTTCTAACTTCACCTACAGATACTCCAGGTAAAGCGAATGCTGATTTCGTAATCTTTCCTCCTCGTTGGATGGTAGCAGAGCACACATTTAGGCCACCTTGGTTCCATAGAAATTTTATGAATGAGTATATGGGGCTTATCAATGGTGCTTATGATGCAAAAGAGGGCGGATTTATTCCTGGTGGAAGTTCTCTTCATAATTGTATGTCTGGTCATGGCCCAGATGCAGCTACATATGAAAAAGCTGTTAATGCTCAATTAGAACCACACTATTTACATAATGGTTTAGCATTTATGGTAGAAACCTGTTTTGTAAATCGTCCTACAGAATTTGCTATGCAAACAGGTGAATTGCAAAAAGATTATTTTGAATGTTGGCAAGGGTTAAAACCTTTATTTAATCCAAATCAGAAATAATAAAAGCCCCGGATAGACTCTATTCGGGGCATTATTAATAAGGTATAATTATGACAAATTCAGAGTTTGCTTCTACAGATTCTCCTTTGATTGGAATCATTATGGGTAGTGATTCGGATATGCCTACTATGATAGAAGCTGCCACTATTTGTAAGCAATTTGATGTTCCCTATGAAATGCACATTATATCTGCTCATAGAACTCCTGATGATATGGCGAATTATGGTAAAAATGCCCATCTAAAAGGTATAAAGGTAATTATAGCTGGTGCTGGTGGCGCAGCTCATCTTCCTGGTATGACTGCTGCATATAGTCCTTTGCCTGTAATTGGTGTCCCAATTCAATCAAAAGCATTAAGCGGACAAGATTCTTTATTATCAATAGTACAAATGCCAGCTGGTGTTCCAGTTGCTACAGTAGCAATAGGTGGCGCCAAAAATGCAGGCTTATTGGCTATTCAGATTTTAAGTGTGGCATATCCATTTTTATTGGATAAAATGTGTGTGTATAAGCATGAGATGGCAATGGAATCGAGAGCAAAAAATTCTTCCCTTTAATATTTGCCATCTAATAATTCAGCAAGCTTTTTAGTAGATTCTCTTCTTTCATAGCATTGGATAATTTCTTTATGGGGATTTGCTAGGGGTAATCCCTTTTTGAATGCAGAATACATTTCAAAAATTATAGATGCAATACCTTCGATATTGCTTTGATGTGCTATTCCACCAGCCTGTGTTTCATGTATCAAATCAGCAATTGCCCCTTGTTCGGGCGCAATAGCCAATACAGGTTTCATAGATCCAATATATTCATATACTTTACCTGGAACAATCTCTTCACTTTCTTTTGATTCATCCACAATTAACAAAAGCACATCAGAAACTTGTAAATAGCTTATACTCTTTTCATGAGGTATATAGCCAATGATTTCAATAGAATCTTTTAATGAAGAAGATTGAAACATATTGTGAATTTCATCGCCAAAGCGTCCAATAAATCTTAATAAGATAGATTCTTTTTCAATAAGACCTTTCTCGATAAGTAATTCTAAAGCTAAAAAAAGGGCCGCAGGATTTCTTCTGCCATACATAGATCCAGTATAAGTCATAATAAACTTATCAGGATTATAAAGTGATTTGTCGATTTCTTCAGGTAAAGGATAATCTGCAGAATCATATCCATTGGGTACATGAAAGAATTTTTCAGCTGGCAGGTTGGGAAATTTATATCGTATATCTTTAATGATTCCTTTCCAAGCACATTCTACTGCATCAGCTTCTTTGAATACTGAGTATTCCATTCTTTTATCAATCCAAGCTGGTAAAAACCAACGTTTTGGAGAAGAAATAAATCCTGTCCAAGGATCTCTAAATCCTACAACCCATTGCAATCCAGTTTTTCTTTTCAATGCCCGCGCAATAAGCGAAGTTGTGTACGGCGGTGAAGAATTGTATATTGCACTAACATTGTGCTTTTTTATTAATTCCATTGCTTTGGGAATTGCAGTTGGTAACCAACCAATTCTAGCATCAGGAATAAAAAATGTAGCACGAATAAATTCTGCAAATTGTTCTTTGAAAGTTCTTTTTTGATTGTCTTTCTTGATAACATTTACATCGATAGCAGCACCTTTTTTGTGTCCCATCAATAATCTATACAGATCATATGGTTCATAAATATGGGTTCTTTCAACAATGATGTCAGAAGGAATTTTTTCTAATAGAGACTCATCTCTTGCAGGAAAATCGCCATTTGAGACAGTTAATACTATTGGATTCCAACCGAATTCCTTTAAGTATTGAATATGTTTTAATACCCTTTGAACTCCTGGCCCACCTGAAGGAGGAAAATAATATGCGATTACCAGAACAGACTTCATGCAAAGTTCTTTTTAAAGATTATAGATTCAATGTGGGTGCAAAAATAGCACGATTTATACCATAAAATACTTCTTTATCTCATTAAAAGGTTAAAGAGTTTTGTATAGATGAATATATCAGAAGTTAAATTTGATTGTCGCCATTTTCGTGGCGAATTACCATGCACTCCAAATAAATTGAGTGGTTGTATTTGTACTGATTGTACTCATTATGATAAGATTACTAAAAGAATTCTTATCATAAAATTAGGTGCTATTGGTGATGTAATAAGAACTACTCCCTTAGTAGAAAAATTCAGAACATTGTATCCTGGATGTCATATTACATGGATTACCCATACTCCAGATATTCTTCCCAAAAAAGAAATTGACACAATACTCTCATTTTCTTTTACCTCTGTTTATACTTTAAGCCACAAACACTTTGATATAGCGATAAATTTAGACAAAGATCAAGAAGCTTGTATGCTTCTTGCAGATATCAATGCAATTGAAAAGTTTGGCTTTATCTGGCGTGATGGACATCTTAATACAGCAAATAACTTGGCAGAACATAAGATTATAACAGGTTTATTTGATAATGAATCTAAGATTAATACAAAAAGCTATTTAGAAGAAATTTTTGAAATATGCGGATTTACCTATAATCGCGAACGCTACCTTTTAAATGTAAATGAGCAATTGGTTGATAAATGGACGATTCTAAAAAAAGAGGCAAATCACAGGACAATTATTGGTCTTAATACCGGTTGTGGTAAGCGATGGCCAACTAGATTATGGCCTTCAGAAAATTGGATAGAATTAATCAAATTATTACAAAATGCTGGATATGAACCGTTGCTTTTGGGCGGAATTGATGAACATGAACAGAATTTAGTTTATCAACAAAAAACGGGTGCTAAGTATTTAGGAACATTTAGTTTAGAGGAATTTATCTCGATTACAAGTCAATGTGATGGTATTGTAACAGCTGTTTCTATGATGATGCATATTGCTTTAGGTTTAGGAAAAAAAATGATTCTCTTCAATAATATTTTTAATAAGCATGAATTTGCCTTATTTGGAAATGGAGAGATAATAGAACCTAGCACTGGATGCGATTGTTATTATGGGGCGAAATGTAGTCGCAGTAGACAATGCATGAATGATATTCCAACAGAACAAGTTTTTAATGCCATACAAAGACATATTCCTTAAGTGTAGAAATTACTGTGAATATTGCATATCTATCTACTTTTTATCCTTTTCGTGGTGGTATTGCCCAATTTAATGCATCATTATATAGGGCATTTGAACATTTAGGTCATAATCCTCATGCATTTACTTTTTCCAGACAATATCCAGATATATTGTTTCCGGGGGAAACTCAATTTGTTACCGAATATGATATAGCAGATCCAATACCTTCAACTCGTATACTAGATAGTATCAATCCACTTTCATGGTATTCTACAGCAAAAGAAATTAATAAGATACATCCAGATATTCTGCTCACCAAGTTTTGGATGCCATTTATAGCTCCATCCTTGGGTACCGTAGCAGGAAGAGTACAAAAGAAGACAAAAAAAATATGTATTGTCGATAATGCTTTACCCCATGAAAGACGTCCAGGTGATATTGCATTAACCAGTTATTTTCTTGATAGAAATGATGGCTTCATTGTTATGAGTGATACGGTTGAGAAGGATCTTTTATCGTTAAAGCCACAAGCTAAAATATGCAGACATAATCATCCATTGTATAATCACTTTGGAAGCAGGATTTCTAGAGAAGAAGCTTGTAAAACATTGCATATACCAACCGATAAACATATTCTACTTTTCTTTGGTTTTATCAGATCGTATAAAGGGCTATCATTATTATTAGATGCAATGAAACTTTTACCCGATAATTATCATCTAGTGATAGCGGGAGAAATGTATGGTTCATTTGATGCATATCAACAACAAATAGAAACCTTGCATCTTCAAGATAAAATTAGTTTGCATATTAGATATATCAGTGATGTAGAAACCCCACTCTTTTTTTCTGCAGCAGATGTGTGCATTTTACCATATATATCAGCCACTCAAAGCGGTATTATAGCAATTGCCCATCATTTTGAAACTCCCGTTATTGCTACTAATGTTGGAAGTTTGAGTGAAGCATTATATAATGGTTCTGCAGGTATGTTAATTGATAAACCAGAGCCACATATGATTGCTGATTCAGTGCATACATTTTTTTCTAAGAAGCTTTCAGATCAATATATTGCTGCTGTGCAATCTATCAAAAATGAATTGTCTTGGGAAAGTTTAGGAAAGGCAATTATAGAATTTTCTGAAAAGTTATAAAACTTTAATGGTAAATATCTGGTTTAAAAGATATCAGTAAGAAAATATATTTTTTTGATCAGTACTATTTTCAGTCTTAAAATCCCCTTACATTCTGTAATTTTGTACAAATAATTGAAGATTGTATACACTGACAATCAAAACAAAAAGATTATATAATTTCAACACACAATAAAATTTAGGTGATTTACATGGATTTGTTCAAGGCGCGGCTTGATGAAAAGCTTCCCCAGCTTCGTGCAGAAAGAACATCGTTATTAAAAGAGCATGGTGATTCACAAATTACAACTGTAGCAATTGAGCAAGTTTTAGGTGGAATGCGTGCAGTTCCTGCATTATTATGTGAAACTTCCTCAGTGTCTGCAGATGAAGGTTTAAGAATCCGTAATATTCCAGTTTTGGATTTAACCACACAATCTCCAGAAGATATTTTCTTTCTTCTTTGTACTGGATCTTTACCAAATGATGCTGAAAGAGCTGAAATAAGTGCAGCATTCGCAGCAAAAGCACATGTACCTGATTCCGTTTGGAATGTCTTAAAAGCTTTGCCTAAAGATACTCATCCAATGGTGATGTTAAGTATTGGTATCTTGGCAATGGAAAAGTACTCTGCATTTAGAAGTGCTTATGAAGCTGGTGCTTCTAAAGACGAGTTATGGAAAGCAACATTAGAAGATTGTATAACTCTCCTAGGAAGTGTTACAACAATAGCTGCAGGTATATATCGCATTCGCTTTGATAAAGGAGAGCCAATTGCTCCAACAGCTGGTTTAGATTGGAGTGCAAATTTTGCTAAAATGTTAGGTGTAAGTAATGATAAGTCATGGGAAGATTTAGTTCGCTTATATCTTGTTTTACATAGCGATCATGAAGGTGGAAATGTTAGTGCAATGACATCTCATGTAGTAAGTTCTGCTTTATCTGATGTGTTCTATTCTGTAAGTGCTGGATTAAATGGCTTGGCTGGTCCGCTTCATGGTTTAGCTAATCAAGAATGTTTAAGATTTATTATGGACTTACGCGAAGAGTTTGGTGGTGTTCCTAGCGACGAGGCATTAAGAGACTATTGTTTCAAACGCTTAGCTGGTGGACAAGTTATCCCTGGATATGGCCATGCTGTTCTAAGAGTAACAGATCCTAGATTTACTGCATTCTATAATTTTGCAGAATCACATGATCTTAATGATGATAATGTGCAATTCATGAAAAAACTTTTCAAAATTGTTCCTGAAGTTCTTAAAGAACAAGGTAAAGCAAAAAATCCTTGGCCAAATGTTGATGCGGCTTCTGGTTCTTTGCTATACTATTATGGTATGAAAGAATTTGAATTTTATACTGTAATGTTTGGTGTCTCCAGAGCAATGGGAATTTGTTCGCAAATTTTGGTTCATCGTATGTTGGGATCTTCAATTGTACGCCCAAAATCAATGACATTTGCAGAACTTCGCAGTATGATAAAATAATACTACTGTAAGAAATATGTAATTATAGGTTTATTCACATTGAATAAGCCTATTTTTATTTGTATTATAGGGAATTGGTGTTAAACTATATAAAACATACAATGAAAACTGTAAGTAAAGAGATGACATTTGTAGATATAAGAAGAAAGACGCTGGATATTATTTATAGCGGAATTTATAATGATGCTGATGAACATATTTCTATGATAAGGAATATGTATCATAAATCTAAAAAACCAGTTTTATTAGCTTATATCGAGTACCTAGAAACAATTATTAATTTAAAAACTCAATCATCTGATATATCAATAATATCATTAAAAAAAGTCATTTCTTTATTTAAAAAATATAAGCAATATGAATCTCAATCAAGGGCATTATTATCTTTATCTACCCAATTAAATAAAAAGGCGCTGTATTCAGAATCATTGCAATGTATCTTAGAAGCGGAATTAGTATCCATTATGCATGGTGGTATTCATACAATTTGTTATACCGATTGTATAGCGAAAAAGGCAGTTGTATATAGTAATCTTGGTCAATTTGAAAAAGCAATAGAATTATATCATCAATATCTTTCTTTGCCATCATTGCATGAATTAAATAAAAACACAGTGTCAAATACATTGTTTAATCTTGCTATGGATTCTATTACTATAAATGATTATACAAATGCATTTAAATTTATTGAACAATTTGAACAGTATAATGAACAATATCATATTCAAAAGCCAGAATCTAATTTTGTTCTTTTATTGTCTAAAGGTGAACTATGTATCAAAACACATAAATGGGAAGAAGGTAAAGATTTTTTGTTTAAGGCTTTGCGCTATTCAGAGCAGTTAGATTTACCAATCAGGCAGCTTGAAGCGAATATCTTTATTGCAGGAATGTTTGCAAAAAAGGGATCACCACTTTATGACTATACATCAGCTTCTCTATACTTTTCTCATGCACTTACTATAGCAAAAAATAACTCATTCACTCATCCTCAAGTATTAATCTTAGATGATTGGAGTAATGCAGCAATTAATGCCGATGATTGGGAATATGCATTCCATACATATAAAGAGGCTAGACAAATAGAACAAGAGATAAAAAATGTAGAAATAGAAAAGAAAATCATAGAATTAGAAGCACAATCAAAACTAGAGAAAAATGAATTTGAATCCAGATATGATACTATCAATAACAAAAAAATGATGGCCGAAAATTTATCATTATATCAAAGTTTAAATGAAGCATTAACAAAAATATCAATGATGAATGATCATCAAAATCATATTTCTAAAAATGTATTATCTCTCTATAAATCAAAAAAAATATCACTATCTGTGTTTGAAACAATAAAAGAAATTCTAGAATATCAATCAAATACTGCGTCGATATTACAAACACTCTTACAGCAATTTGACACACAGTATCCAGAATTTACAAGAGTAATTCATAGTAAATATCCTAATCTTACTAAAACAGAATTATTGATTTCTAAACTTATAAAGTTGGGTAAAACTTCCAATGAAATAGCAGATCTCATGAATATTACTCTGAAAAATGTAGAAAATCATAGGCTGAGACTAAGAAAAAAAATGTGTTTAAAAAGAAATATTTCATTGTCAGTTGCCATTGAAAGCATAGATCAACATCATTAATAAGTAAATAATAAGTAGTTTTAAGTAAATAATATAGATAAAAGAACAATTTTGAGGGGGTTTTGTAGGGTATTAACAGTTGCTGTATGCTGTAATTTTGTCTGTGTAAAAGCTGACGGAGCTTTTGCAATTCAAATCAGGGGAAGGATACACAACTGCAGTCATTTTCTGTGAAAATGGCTGCATTGTTTTTTAAAGGATGATTGATTTATGAATAAAAAATACGATCTATTTATTTTATAAATAATATATTTACAATTAGCAATATATTTAATGAATAATATTTTTGAAGGGTAGGGAATGAAAGTTAGTATATTTCTTTTTATTGCATGTTTGTCATTTCACAATTTGTACTCACAATTAACTTCGCATAGCTTAACCAATAGAAGAATGGGTTTATTAAACGATGCAACTTCTGTTAGTTGGAATCCTGCTTTATTGGGTGTAGAGAAAGGGGTCGATTTATTATTTGCTGCAAATTATGATAATCAGATTCAGAAAAAAGGACAATATGCTGGTTTCCTTAAAATCAATGGATTTTCAGGTGGATTTATTACTTCATTAGATTCTATTTCTTCATTTCCTGTTAATATTCCATTAAATATACATGTAGGCTATGGATTTACATTAATTGATAATTATATATGGGCTGGAGTAGGAAGTAGATTTTTTAAAGACTCAATAATTAATGCTAAATATTCGGCATCAATACTTTTTTCACCTTTGAATGCATTATTATTTTCTATTGGGATAGACAATACATATACTCCTAGTAATAGTCTCAATATTATTTCAGGCATGGCATCTTATACGATAAATGACTGGTTTACCATGCATACAAGATTATTGTATTCAATGGATACTACATTTTTTAGAGGTAAGAATATTTCTCCTGATTTTGGAATAAGTGCTCATATTATTAAAGATTTTTTAATTGCATCTGGTTCTATGAATCCAGTTTATGATCAGTTTAGAATTGGTCTTGAAATGAATTTAGGGGCTCTTTCCTTGGGAAGTCTGAATACATTCGATAATAGTGTTACGCCAAGTATAATGAAAGAGGGAAATGGATTAATCAGAATTAATACTAAAGGGGATGAACGAGCTAAAACTGTGATACCTACCGATGCTCCATGTGATCCAACTGCATATAAATGGTCTCCTTTTGATTCTGACTCATCAGAAAGAGTTTATAATATTGTAAGGGGTCTACATAGTAGTTATAATCAATTAGCTAATAAACTAGAAAGGATGTCTGGCTCTGCAAAGACGCTATATGACGCTATTTTTAAGCAATATTATTCTGCATACTATCCTAAAGTTTCAATAAAAGGTATTGAGCAAAATATTATTCTTCATAAAAATCCAACATATACTGTTTTAGAACAATCAAGAATAGCTACTGATTCTGGCATACATTCTATAACGGTACAAATAAAGGATGCTCAAGATAAAATGATATCCAATGCAAATGAGAGTTCATTTATTATGTCTGATTCCAACCTTCGAATAATAAGTGTAAAGCAATCAATTTCATCTTCACCTGTACCAGTAGATTTTGTTGTATTGATGGATTGTTCCGGAAGCATGGGTGATGAAATCTTAGAAGTAAGGGCTAATGTAGTTTCATTTGTAAATAAATTAAAAAATGCGGGGATTGACTATAGGATTGGTGGTATACTGTACGGTGATAAAATTCAAGATACGATACAACCTACGGCAGATATTGAAGCATTCTTGAGGTTTTTTTCGAAAGCAGCAGCAACAGGAAACGATGAGATTACATCAACAGCTATACATACAGCAACAAAATTTCCTTTTAGAGAACAAGCGCAAAGATGTATCATACTTATAACTGATGATTGCTCAATTCAAACTAATGGAAACTATAATGAATCTTCCTTAACCCAAGATTTATGGCAATCAGGTGCAAAGTTATATTCAATTATAAATCCTGAAAATCATAATGGTGGAATAATGACTCGATTAAGTTTAGGGAAAGAATATAGTATAAAGCAACCATTTACTGCGATATTAAATGATATAACACGAGATGTAACAACAACTTATGAGGTGGTGGTAGGCAAGAAACAAACTATAGTTCAAAAGAATGATATATATTTAAAAAGTACATTTTATTCAGAAAACAATGAAGAAATTAAACCACGTTTGATAATTAGAAATAATATAGGCGAGCAATTGCCAATGAACACATTAAACTTTTCTGACAATGCACTGATAACATTTAAGGATAAAAATATATATACTATAGAAATTAATGCAGAAGGATTTGCAACACAGAAAGAAATTATTGATTTGAAGCTAAGTCAATTTGGTGATACTCTTATTAAAAATTTCCAATTAACATCATTGCCATATTCTGTTTCAGGAGTTTTAAAAGATGCAGAAGGACATCTTTTACAAGGGATTATCGTACTAAAAGATCCAATAACTCTACAAGAAATATCAAGAACAACTACTAATGAATATGGAATATATTCTTTGACATTTTCGCAAAAAAAACCATATATACTAGAGCCAATTGTTAATCTTTATAAAACACTACCAATTTCTGTAGATACACTAACAATAAAGAGGGGTGTAATAGATACATTTAACTTTGTGTTTGAATTGAAACCAGCATTTGTTGAAGGTATATTATTTGATCAGAAAAATAATAAGGCATTACAGGGTACAATAAAAATAGAAGATATGAATACATCACAAGAATTACTGACAATTGATACAGATTTTGAAGGGAAATTTTCAGTAGAGCTTAAAACAGGAATAGACTATAGATTTATTCCTAAGGTGAAAAACTATATAAGTGATCCATTTGAGATAAATAGGACAGTGTTGCAAAATGGTTATAAGTTTACGCCAAATATTCCATTGATATCAATTTCAGATGCAATCGATGAAGGAAAAACATTTTCATTAAAAAATTTATTATTTGAATCTAATCAATCGGTATTAAAAGCAGAAAGTACTTTATTCTTAGATAAACTATATAGTTTTTTGATTGAATATCCTACTATCAATATTGAAGTACATGCTCATACAGATAATAAAGGAGGCGATGCTTCTAATCTATTACTTTCTCAAAATAGAGCGAAATCAGTAATTGTATATTTAGAGCAAAAAGGTATTTCAAGTACAAGAATGATTGCAAAAGGGTTTGGAGAATCTAAACCAATTGCAAGTAATGATAATGCAGAAGGAAGAGAATTGAATAGAAGAGTAGAATTTAAACTAGTTAAATAAAAAAAGGCCTGAAATACAGGCCTTTAGTGTAAGTGAACCCCACAGGATTTGAACCAGTGACCTCTACGATGTCAACGTAGCGCTCTAACCAACTGAGCTAGGGATTCGATTGCTTTATCGAAAGGCAAAAATAAGAACTATAACAGAATAATGGGAAGAAATATGTCTAAATCTTAGAAAAAGCTTAAAATGTGGAGAACTTTTTGGGAAAATTATCATCACTTTTTAAATCTGCATGATAGCCTTTTGTATATTTGCATTAAATCCTTTCAAGCAAAGTTAAATAGCAGGTTAGCAGCATTGCATTTTAACAAATAGCTTGTATATACAATTAGAATTGTTTCACTTTCCGAACTGCATTATGACTGTTGGGATAATCCTTGCCTTGGGTATTCTTGCCCTTTTAGTAGCTTTATTTTATTCACGCCGCGTTAATGCGATTTCTATTGACAGTGGCGCATCTTCTCCAGAAGAAGTAGAAAAATTAACAGAGATTTCATCTGCAATTGCAGAAGGTGCTATGGCCTTCTTAAAGCGCGAATACAGGATTCTGACATTATTTATGGCAATTTTTGCCATAATTATCATGTTTACTGTAAATGATTCTCGTTCTGGTGTTTCAATGGGAATATATTCAGCGATATGTTTCCTAATTGGTGCTGGAACTTCTGTTGCAGCTGGGTATATCGGGATGAAAATTGCAACAAAAGGCAATGTGCGTACTGCAGCAGCAGCCCGAATTTCTTTAGAAAGAGCATTTAGCATAGCTTTTGAATCCGGTGCTGTAATGGGCTTTGGCCTAACAGGTCTAGCTGTAGTTGGTCTTATATTGGTTTATACTGGATTAACAAATTTCCTTCCTTCTGTTGAACCACATTTCATCATGGAGATTCTTTCAGGATTTGCACTTGGTGGTTCTTCTGTAGCATTATTTGGACGTGTTGGCGGCGGTATTTATACAAAGGCAGCAGATGTTGGAGCTGATTTAGTAGGAAAAGTAGAAGCTGGTATTCCAGAAGATGATCCAAGAAATCCAGCGGTTATTGCAGATAATGTAGGTGATAATGTAGGTGATATTGCAGGTATGGGCGCTGATTTATTTGGCTCAGTAGCAGAATCTACATGCGCAGCAATGGTAATTGGAGCAGCATCTTTTGTTGCTCTAGAGGAACCATTAAGAACTTCTGCATTGCTCTTCCCTCTTTTTGTAAGCGGTATTGGTATTGTTGCAAGTTTAATTTCTCTCTTTTTTATTCGTCCAAAAACTGAAGAAAAAGTAGAAGGATCACTCAAAAATGCACTTATCATTTCTACATTATTAATGTTAATTGCATTATATCCATTTACAATGCAAATGTTGCCAGCATCATTTATGTTAGGCGAAAGAATGTTTACAAATACAGGCGTATTCATTACTCTTGCAGCAGGACTCATTGCAGGTTTGGCAATAGGTTTAATAACTGAATATTTTACATCTCATAGATATTCTCCAGTTCGCGAAGTTGCAGATGCCTCACAAACTGGTGCAGCAACTAATATCATTTATGGTTTATCATTAGGATATAATAGCGCAGTTATACCAATGCTTATTCTAGCAATTACAGTTGTTATAGGCTTTAGTTTTGCAGGAATGTATGGTATAGCAATGGCTGCTATAGGTATGCTTGGAACAATAGCAGTGGGATTAACGATAGATGCTTATGGACCAGTTTCTGATAATGCAGGCGGTATTGCAGAAATGGCAGAAATGGGCAAAGATATTCGTAAACGTACCGATGCTTTAGATGCGGCAGGAAATACTACAGCTGCTATTGGTAAAGGATTTGCGATTGGCTCTGCTGCATTAACAGCTCTTGCATTAACAGCAGCATTTCTTACACGAGCTCAATCAGCTTCAATCAATATGTTAGATCCTATCGTTATGGCTGGTTTATTTGTTGGTGCTGCATTACCTTTTGCATTTTCAGCAATGACAATGCGTTCTGTTGGAAAGGCAGCATTCGCTATGATAGAAGAAGTTAGACGTCAATTCAGAACTATTCCAGGCCTTTTAGAAGGGAAAGCCAGAGCAGATTATAGTACTTGTGTTGACATTTCTACACAAGCTTCACTTAAAGAAATGATGGCACCTGGTTTAATGGTTATTATTACTCCATTATTGGCAGGTTGGTTTTTTGGCGTTCAAATGCTAGCCGGACTTCTTATTGGTTCTTTGATTGTAGGTGTAATGCTTGCAATTTCAATGGCTAATTCTGGCGGTGCTTGGGATAATGCTAAAAAATATATTGAAACAGGACAATTAGGTGGTAAAGGATCTGATACACATAAAGCTGCTGTAGTTGGTGACACAGTAGGAGATCCTTTTAAAGATACCTCTGGTCCGGCTTTAAATATTCTTATTAAATTAATGGCAATTATCTCTCTTGTTTTTGTTCCATTTTTTATGGAAAAAGGCGGGATTCTATTACCATTATTAGGTTTGAAATAATACCAAAAATATCATTGAATTTTACGCCGGAATTTCAGAATCATTGCTGAGATTTCCGGCGTTTTTTATAATTATGAAAATTCTTCACACAGCAGATTGGCATTTAGGAAAATGGCTTGGATCAATATCCAGATTGCCAGAGCAAAAGGAAGTATTAGAAGAACTATGCTCTATTGTAGAGCAAGAAAACCCTGATATTGTTCTTATAGCAGGTGATATTTATGATCAGATAAATCCACCGGTTGAAGCCGTTTATCTACTTCATCAAACATTAATGAAGATGTCTGCAAATGGGAAAAGAGCCATTATTATTATTGCTGGTAATCATGATTCTCCAGAAAGAATTGAAGCTATCGAACCACTACTTTTTCAATCAGGAATAATCGTAGCAGGATGGCCGTTTTCAGCACCAATGTGTTATTCTATCCCTTCAGGTATCTCAATTATTTCTTCAGCACAAGGTTTTGTTGAATTGCAATTACCACATTGTAAGTATCCTGTAAAAGTACTTTTAGGGGCATATGCAAATACAGTGAGATGCACTCCTTTACTCAGTCCAGATAATCAAGACATACAAGGTATACTAAAAAAACTATGGAATAACACTCATAGCTTGTATCAAAACAAGGAAGGCTTTAATTTATTTATAGGACATGGTTTGTTCATGGGTTCTACTATTCCAGAAGAAGATGAAGGTGAGCGTTCTGTAATGGTAGGAGGTGCCCAAGCAATTCCTTTGTCTTACATACCTGAAAATATTGATTATGCAGCTTTAGGACATATTCACAAGCCTTTGAAATTCGATAGTGCCTCATTTCCTATCTTGTATTCAGGAAGCCCTTTATGCTATAGCATGGCAGAAGCAGGACAAAAAAAACATATTGTGATGGCTGAATTTGTTTCACCAGGACAAAGTGCCGTATTACGATATATTGAATTAAGTAAAGGAAAATCTTTAATTAAGATTTATGCTAATTCAGTTCAAGATGCATTACAAAGCTTGTCTACATGTCAAAATTCATATGTTGAACTCCATCTCATTTTGTCAAATCATATAACAATTGAAGAAAAAAATAAATTATATGATGCGCATGATGGAATTGTTGATATTCTACTTAAAATGGATATGAGCAATGCTGTGCTTGAATCAATGCCAGACATGACAATTAGCATATCTGAATTATTTAAAAGTTTTTATAAAGAAAAGAAAGGAATAGATCCATCAAACGAAATGATGCAATTATTTAATGAGGTTTTGAATAGTACAAATAATCACATTGAATTATATTTAGGGGAAAATAACAATGAAGCCTAAATTGTTAAGTATCAAGGGGATGTATTCTTATAAACAAGATGTCCAAACAATAGACTTCGAATCCTTATCAATGTATAAGCTTTTTGGAATTTTTGGTGATGTTGGAAGCGGTAAGTCTACAATTCTGGAAGCTATGTCTTTAGCCCTTTTTGGACAGGAAGGTGCCGAACGATTAGTGGGTTCAAAAACAAAAAAGAATTATCAATTAATGAACTTAGATGTTAATGAATTGTATATAGACTTTCAGTTTTATAGTAATGGTTCTTTATATAGAACACATATAAAGGGTAAAAGAAAGAAAAATAATATTGATGATGTAACACTAGAAAGTAAATCAGGCTTTAAATGGGATGAATTGCTTCAGATGTGGCAACCTATAGAATGGAGTAAAGCTAAAGCTGAAGAAATTATTGGTCTAAAAGCAGAGTATTTTAAAAGAGCGATCATAATTCCACAGGGTAAATTCATGGAGTTTATTCAGTTATCTCCTGTAGATCGTACAACAATGATGAGGGAGCTCTTCGATCTACATCGCTATGAGGTATCAAATGGAATTAAAACTGTTCAACAAAACAATGAAAAAGACCTTAATTATTTACACGGTGAATATGATTCAATTCATTCGGTAACTGAAGAAGAATTATCTGCTGCAGAATCTGAATTAACTCATCTGTCATTGCAAGTAAATAACACTAATAAAGAAATTCAAGATATTGAATATCAAATTCAACAAACTATTCATGCAAAAAATATTCAAGAAAGATTTATTTCTTTATCACATGAATATGAAAATCTTTTAAAACAAAAAGATATGTATGAAGCAAAAGAAAAACAAATTATACATCTTGAATTAGCAGAAGAATTCAGAGATACTTTGGATTCTCTTGAACTTATTAGACATGAAATTGTTCAAAAAGAAACTGAAAAGAAATCGCTTGTTGAATATTTGGCGGATGTTCAGGTTAAACAAAAAGAAATTGAAATATTATTGATAGGGCTTCATAATGAATATTTACTTTCTGACAATGCTATTCACAAAGTAGAAAGTCTACAAAAGCTATCAGACTATCATAAAAAAAAACAAAAGATGATAGACTTACAGTCTACTCTCAAAGGTGTAATTGAACTTAAGCAGTCTTTGAAAGATGAGTGTAATGACATACTAGAAACTATAGAAAGTACTCTGCAAAAAGAAAATGCTGAAAAAAAAGAGATACAAAGATTGGAATATATCTATGAAGCAGAATTATGGCTTTCAACATATACTCATTTACTTAAAAACTCTGATTCATTGTCTACAACATTAGGTTCTATTGAACGGAAAATAGTAGCTTTTAAACTTGAATTGAATCAAATTATTGATGCAGTTATCATCTATGTTAAAAATAAGAAAGTGCTTTCTGTCCAGAAATATATAGAATTAGAGAAAGGCCATATCAATAGAGAACTTATTTTGTGCAAGGAAAGAAAATATGTACTTGAAAAAAAGAAAATCCTTCACGATTATACTGTAGAGCTAAAACCTCATGAAGCTTGTCCTCTATGTGGTTCAACCCAACATAATCCAATGAATCATGAGTATGATAACGAAGAATTATTAACTCTTATCCAAAAAGAAATTGATTTACATGAAAAATTATCTTTTTTGCATTCTCTTGACATTAGGTGTGGATCAATACATGATCAGCTAGACGTACTGAATTCTGAACAGGAAGATATTCTTTCAAGAATACATCATATTGATAAGCAAAGAAATGAGCACTTACAATTAATTAATGGTAATCTATTTCATTTATTGAATTCGTCTGTAAAAGAAATTGATATATATATTCAACAAGAAAAGAAAGAATTATCTCGATTAAAGACACATGCTTTGCAAGTGGAATCAAATCTACTAGCAATGAATGACGCTTTGCTTGAAAAACAACAAAAAATGCAAACTCTAGAATATGAATTTATTAAAATACAAGAACAGCTAAAGTTACTAGATAGTGATATTCAAGAATTGAAAGATATCATTCATATCGATATTATTGATGCATATATAGATCATAGTACTTATCAAATTAATAATGAATTAGATGCATTATTATTATCTATTCAAAATAAAATAAATGAAAAAGAAAATGCTGAGAATGAATTGCAATCTATATCTCAAAAAAGAGAATTTTATCTTGGCCAAATTCAATTGTTAGAGAAATATGTACAGTCTTTGATTGTCAACTCATTGAATTTATCAGATGAATTAGACGAAAAACTTAAAGCTCAATCTGTCTATAAAAGTGTATCAGATATAAAAATAGCATTGCAATATGATATTGATCTCTCTGAAGAAAAATCTCAAGTGAAAGTATATTACACTAATCTGAATACATGCTTGAAAGCTTATATTGCCACGAAAAAAGAATATGAAGAATATCCATATGATGAAATCATTCATCGCACATTGAGTGATACATTAGAAGAAAAGAAGGAATTATTGTCTGCATATCAAGTAAAAAGTGGTATACATGTGTCCCATTTAGAATCGTTAAAAGAACATTTTGTTAAAAGAAAATCTTTAGAAAAAAAACTGAAGATCTTAAAAAATACATCTGAACTCATCAAAGAATTACAGCAACTCTTAAAAGGCGAAGCTTTAGTTAGATATGTTGCAATGTGGCAAATGAAAGCTTTATGTATTCAAGCAAATAAGAGATTTCAACAGTTAAATTCAGGTACTTTGCAATTATCTGTCAATGAAATGTCAGAATTTGAAATTATTGATTTAATGCATTCAGGTAGAAAGAGAAGTATTCATACTTTGTCTGGTGGACAAAGTTTTCAAGTTGCTTTATGTTTAGCAATTGCGCTTTCAGAGAGTGTTCTAGGCAATAATTCAGATAATTTCTTTTTTTTAGATGAAGGATTTGGAAGCTTGGATAAAAAAGCTTTAGAAGATATGTTGCAGAATCTAAGAGAGTTATGCAATGATGGAAGAACAATTGGAATTATCTCTCATGTTGAAGAACTAAAGCAAGAAGTTCCTAAATCAATAACAATTAAGAATCTCCCAGGCAAGGGAAGTGTTGTTTTTACATAAATACGATAAAATTCCCATGTTGAATTTTGGCTTGTGTTTTGCATACATATTAATAGTAGAATCTCTTAGCTATTTATTTTGAGTTTACATGGATACCTCGGAAATATTGATAGGTCGTGAAAAATCAATAGAAATCTTGAATTCTTCTAGAGAGCGATTAAAGAAGAAAAAAGGAACGGTTATATTTATTTCTGGTGAAACAGGCTTTGGAAAAACTACATTAATGAGGTATTTCGAAAAAGATACCCAATTAAATGACAAAGCCCTAATATCTATGTCTGCATGCCAAGCTCCCGTTGGGAATTTTATGGTTGGAGCACTTCAACCTTTAGGACCATTCATTAGGCTTTTAGAAGAACTCAAGAATTCAGAAAAAGTTTTAACACCGCAAAAAAAATTGGCTTTAAATATTGGAATGACATTATTGACATCTGTTCCATATGTAGGAGATGTAATCGATGCAGCCAAAGAAATATCAAAAGATGTTCAATCGTATAAAACAGAGAAAGATAAAGACAAGGATAAAAAAGAAGTTATTGATGGAAAAGAACAGATTCACCTTACTTTTTACAAAAGATTAGAGCAATGGTGTAATAAATCTCCATTAATTCTGATTTTAGATGATATGCATTGGTGTGATGCAGAGTCTGCCCTTCTTTTAGAGCAATTAGCTCAAAATATTTCAAAACTACCTATCCTTATTGTTGTTGCGTATAGAAAAAGCATTGCTGAAGAAATGCTATCTCCAATTCTGTCTGTTTTAAGGGAATTCAAACAAGAAACTGCATCATATATTCATATTGATATATCTGCTTTTAATAAAACACAATTGCATGCAATGTGTGCCAAAATGTTGCCTAATTATATTAGCAATGAAGAGTTTGAACAAACATTATTCGACAAGACAAATGGCATTCCTAGTGTATTATCTGAATATCTAAAATATTTTCAAAAAGTATCGCCATTTTTACCTGATGGATCGATCAGCAATGAGTTCAAGCGTGGGGAATTACTGCCATCCAGTGTTCATGCAGCTTTTTCTAAACTGATAGAAAGTTTAAATGAAGAAGAAATTACATTGCTTTCTTTATGTGCTGCTGAAGGAGCTGAGTCATCCGCATTTATTATATCAAAATTGTTGAATATAGATGTCGTTTCTTCAATTCGAAAAATAAAACGTGTACAGGCAAAGACGGGGGTAATCAGAAGTCTTGGACCTCATGAACGATATGGTGTAAAAACAACACTTTTTGAATTTACTCAAACGTTGTACAGAGATTATTTTGAAAGATCATTAGAGTATGAGGAAAAAACGGCTATTCATACTCAAATACTAGCTGTATTAAATGAACAAATTAAAGATATGGACGAAACCGAAAGGGCAAGAGTTACTCCATATTTAGCTGCTCATGCAACAGGTGCTGGAGAACTTCAACAAGCTCAGCAATTTGTTATGGAAGTTGCCAAAAATACTCAGCAATATGCAATGCCTTCAATGAGTTCTTATGCTTTACAACAGTTTGATTCTATTACTCAAACACTTAATGCTCCACTATCACCAGAAATGGCAATTTCTAGGGCAAGAGCAGGTGCAGAATTAAAGAATAATTTTCCTGAATATGATGTAAAAGAAATTGTTCAACAAGAAAAAAAGGATTCTATAGAAAGTAATGCTGATCATTCTGTCATTTCATCAACTGAGTCTTATGAAAAGTATGATGTTTCCCAATACAATGTTGTAGAAGATACTTTGCACACAGTTTTAGAAGCCGACACAGCTGCGATTCAAAGAGAAATGTTGGCTGCTTCAGATAATCAATTATATCAAGAAGCTATAAAAATTGGAACTGATTTTCTTTCTACTTATGCTGGTTCAATATCTATCTACGATGAATCAATTATTTCTATCCTCATCGCTAGATTATCAATTACTATTGCTGATACAGAAAGTGCAGAGTTCTTTATAAAAGAAGTTAAGAACCTATTATTAAAAGATCCAGATCCACTGATCACTTGTCTTTATCATAATGCAAAAGCTTCCTTGCATTTATCACAGCAGGACTTCAATTCCGCTTGGAAAGAACTGCAAAAAGCAGCAAAAGAATCCTCAAATCTTGGATATGAGTATCAATTACTTACTATTTCTAATATTAGCATTTTGCTTGCTAAAGGAAATAAACCTTCCGATGCTGTAAAATATCGAAAAGCTGCTAAGTCTTTAGGTAAAGCTTTAAAACTTCAAGGTTTCCTAGATCACTTAAAGAAATTCTCATAAAAGCTGAATCAAGTATAACATTGAATGTAAAATCTGTGGGTGAAAGTGGGGAAATTCAATATTTTATGAAAAAACTATCCTAGAATCAAATATAATATTAGCGTAAGTATATATCATACAATGAGATGCATTGATAATATATTGCATATCAGTTCCATCCTTCCTCAAATATATTCGGACATTTATCACCTATTATTACGCTCAATGTGGTAAAAAATCACAAAAAACTCATAATCTATCTTGAGTATCCCTGAAATCAACTAAAATACTATCACTTTAAGCATCAATAAACGAAATCATTGAAATAATCAGCAATATTCTAAATCAAAAACTATGATATTGTTTATGGCTTATAACTAACGTAATAGCCATAATTATGAATGTGGAAAAATTAATCACAAAAAACTATCTATAATTTAAATTATAATTTGGCGAATTGGGGAATTCTGGGGATATTTGTGGGAGAAAGTGGGGAATGTGAACCAGGAATAGATAATTATAAAGTTAAGTGGAGGGAAGCCACTTTACTTTAGAGCAAATACCGATCAAGTATGGCATGCAGCGGCTAGAGGAAGTATAGGTAGATGCAAGTGAAATTTAGTTCTAAAGAAATCTATTCCTGACAGCATTCCCTACCTTCATTATTTTGTTTATATCATTGCTGCAACGATGGCTTTTTACAAAGGACAAGAAACCTATTCCGTAGATTCTAAAGGAAGGGTTAATATACCAGTGAAGATGCGCAGAGCATTATCACCAGAGGCTCAAGATACTTTTATCTTGACTCGTGGTTCTGACCGATGTATAGCAGCATATCCATTGGACGAATGGCGTAAATATGAACAAGAATATTCTAAGTTGAATCAATATGATGAGCAAAGTAGATTCTTTTTAAGAACAATTTTAGCTTGGAGTGAAGAAGTTGAATTAGATGGTCAGCAAAGAATAACCCTTCCAAAAAAATACCTTGAATTTGCCGGAATAGAGAACAGAGTTGTAATAGTTGGGATGATGGATCATCTTGAATTATGGAAGCCTGAGGAATTTGAATCATATCTTCACAAATTTGAAGAAAGTTATGAAAAAGTAGCAGCTCAGGTGATGAATAAACCGCATGTCTAAAAAAAAGAAATCAAACAGCAGAAAACCAAGTGTAGCTATAAAAAGTGAACTTAGAGATTATGATTATCATCTACCAGTTTTATTAAAGGAATGTGTAGATGCATTAATGAACTGTGGTGATGATGGTTTGTATATAGATGGCACTTTAGGTGGTGGTGGGCATACTGCAGAAATTCTTTCCAGATTATCATCAAAAGGAAGAGTATATTCATTTGATGCAGATCCAGATGCAATTGCACATTGCAATGATAAATTTTCTGAAGAATTATCAAAAGGACAAGATTCACGATTAATTCTTGTGAATAAAAACTTTGTAGAAGCATCTACCTTAACATATCCAGAGCAAGGAGTTTCTGGAATTTTATTGGATTTGGGTGTTTCTTCAAGACAATTAGATATCGGACAAAGAGGAATCAGTTATAGATTTAATACTAAGCTTGATATGCGTTTTGGCATAGAGGGAATATCAGCAGAAGAATTATTAAATAAAAGTGAGGAGGGTACACTCCACCATATTCTGCGAAGTTTCGGGGAAGAACCTTTCGCTAGAATTATCGCACGGCGGCTTATTGAGCGCCGTCGTGCGGCTCCTCTAAAATCAACAGCTGACTTACGCTATATAATTGAGGAATGTGTACCTCCACATATGGCAAGTAAAAGCCTAGCAAGAGTTTTTCAGGCCATTAGAATTGCAGTCAATAATGAATTAGAGGTTTTAGAACATACTATAAAGAGTATAATACCATTATTAAATAAAGGTGGAAGAATTGTTGTACTGTCTTATCATTCACTTGAAGATAGAGTAGTAAAACAAGTATTTAAAGATAGTGGAAAAAAATCTGATGAAAATCCAGATCCTCAATTGCGCATACTTACCCCTAAACCACTTGAGCCATCAGAACAAGAAATAGGATGGAATCCACGTTCAAGAAGTGCAAAGTTAAGAATAGCCGAAAAAATCTAAACCTAGTACTTAATCTGCCTATAACTACTATTGAATTTGGTATATTTACAGAATAATACCACGACATCAATTTATTTACTGAAGAAGAATAATATGAAATCTCTTTCTACGCTGTCTATAATGATAGTACTATCATTATTTGTGAACATACACAATATGTTTTCCTATGAGGAAAAAACATTAAAAGAAATTACTACAGTATCTACTGATTCTTTGAATGCAAAGTCATTACTTTCTCCATATTATGGAGATACATTGGTTGTAAAAGGAGTAGTTGGAGTTTCTGTATTAGTGAATGTATCTAAAGGAGATAGACGTCCTATAATGCTAACAGGAGCTAGCTGGACTACGTATCTTCAGACAGAATCAACAGTATCTGAAAGTCAAAAAGCAGGAATAATTGTTTTTCAAAGAGATACTTTAGTTAAAACTACTGGTTTTGATAAATTACAAATAGGAGATTTGATTGAAGCTACAGTAATTGTAGGCAGTTTGCCTTATAAATTTGATGCCGCAAATCAAACTAAAATAACTGCACCTGCTTTAGAAATATTATCTATTGTTCCAGTTAAAGTAATAGCTTCAAAACAGACATTATATCCAGCAATCAAAACCAATATTTCAAGTTTTTATAAAGGCAATAAACTTCAAAATCCATTATTAGAAACTGGTTCTGGTTTTATGGGACAAAAAGTGAGCTTTGATTCTTTAACGGTTACAGCTACTTCTCCTCAGATCATAGTTAGAGATAATCAAGGTAATAGTATCGTAATGAATGAACAAAGTGGTTATTATACTACTAAAAGTCACTTTATTGAGGAATCTGAATTTAGACCCTTAACTGTTGGACAAAAAATCTATAAAATGGAAGGGTATATTAGTTCATTGTTTGTTGCTGGAAGTGGTGGGGGTGGATTTGGAAATGGTAGTGCATTATTTACATATACAATTTCTCCAGCATTACCAGGTGATCTAAATACTGGGCCAAAGCCATCTCAATTATCTGTTGTTAGAGTGCAACCAGCCAAGCTGTTTCCAAGCTCTTCAGATATAGTTTCTGTTATCTTTGAGATATTACCTGGTGCTAATTTTGTTCCAATTGGAAATATATTTTTGGAGTATTCGATTGATAATGGTAAAACATATACCAAAGTGCCTGCAGAAGAAGATATTACTGGAAATTATTTAGGAAAAATCCCCGCTCAAAGTGCTGGAACAATTGTCTATTATATGTTAACAGCAACTGATGAAGTTGGAGAAACATATAAAGGTCCAGTTAATGGAGTTTATTATTATAAAGTAGTAAATCAATATCCTTCAATTGCTGATATACGCCGTCCTGATACGATAGATGCCACACGAATTATAAGTGGATCAAGTGTTACGATAGAAGCAACGGTTATGAGTGATACCAATGATATTTTTGGTGATGGTTTCCAAAATCCTTCAAGAATAATATTACAAGATGGTACAGCACCATGGAGTGGAGCAGCAATATTTAGATTTGGAAATGATTCTCCTGCTTGGAAATTAAAACGCGGCGAAAAGGTAAGATTAACAGCAAAATTGCAAGAATTTGGTGGAAGTTTAAATTTTCAATCAGTTGATACGGTTATTACTTTAGGACAAAGTGAACTATATGCACCAGTTGCATTATCTACAGCTGATTTTGGAGCTAATCCTGGTGGTACAGAGAGTTCTGATCAGTGGAGAAATATGTTGGTGGAATTTAATAATGTTGAAATTGGTAAAATAGAACCATCTTCGCCACAGTTGACAGGAGAATTTTTAATAGTAGATGAGTCATTGAAAGCTACTCCAGAGGCATCAATAAGATTAGAAACAGATGAAAGTAAGCTAACATATACCACTAGAGATAGCATTGTTTCGATTTCAAAACGAGTAAAACCTACAATTGGAGAAAAAATAAGCTTCGTTAGAGGAATTATAAATGCAGATTTTAGAACAAGAAGATATAAACTGATTCCTAGGAATGATCGTGATTTTAGTATTGTAACAGATATTAAAACAGGTGATACTGATATTCCTCAGTTATTTGTTTATCCAAATCCTGTTAAAGACAAAGCATGTATAGATATTCATATAGAAAAAGAATCTTTGGTATATGTAGATATTATTTCAACAATCACAGGTAATAAAATTACTTCTACAAAAGAGTATCTCCCTGCTGGTTTATTTACACTGCAGATTAATACATCAGAGCTTACTAGCGGTTCTTATATTATTTCATTAATATCTGGTACTAACACACAAACACTTCCATTGGTGATAAACAGATAAACAACTTAAAAAAAGCCCTTCATACTAATGAAGGGTTTTGTTGTTCTTTTGTATCATTTTGTACATTTATTACATGCGGAATATATTATGTTCACTCCAAAACATCCTATTATCATAGCACCTTCATTGCTTTCAGCAGATTTTGCTTATCTACAAAAAGAAGTGCACAAGTGTGAACAATCAGGTGCAGATATCCTTCATATTGATATAATGGATGGACATTTTGTTCCAAATATTACATTTGGCCCTATGATAGTATCTGCAATTCGTCCTCATACATCATTGGTATTGGATTGTCATTTAATGATTGAAAATCCAGATAAGTATATTCCAGAATTTGCAAAAGCTGGTGCAGATTGGATTTCTGTTCATGTAGAGGCAAGTAAACACCTGCATAGGACAGTTCATTTAATAAAAGAGTATGGTAAAAAGGCAGGTATAGTATTAAATCCAGCAACTCCAATTGAATATGCATATGAAGCAGCTCATTTTGCAGACTTTATCTTGCTTATGTCTGTAAATCCAGGTTTTGGAGGTCAGAAATTTATAGGTAATGTATTATCCAAAGCAAAAAACTTATTTACTTATCTGCAAAAAAACAATCTTTCCCATGTACAATTGGAAATTGATGGAGGAGTAAAGTTGGATAATGTTCAAGAAATAGTCAATTCTGGTATAAATATACTTGTAAGTGGGTCAGGTTTATTTTCTGGGGATTTATCTAAAAATATATCAGAGATGAAGCAGAAAATTGCTACAATGTAGATTTTTTATAGCCTTTTAAAATTCTACTTCCTACAGCATGTCCCACAAAAAAAGTGGCAAAAGATATAGGAAGAATCGAACATAAAAGTTCTGATAATGTTCCCAAAAAGGGATGTAATCCACATTGAAATAATCGTGCTTTTAACGAAGATGTTGTCAATAAATGTGCTTTATATATAGAAGTAAATTCAGGGTGTTTTTTACGTATATAAGCAAAATTATGTTGTCCGAAACTTTCCATTTGATCTAAGGCAAAAGGAATTGTCTTTGTCATTATAGAGTCTGAAATAGCAGATGCATTATAAATTGGCTTACAAGAAAACTTTTTGTGTAAACGATAAGCAAATTCAGTGTCTCCACCTCCATAACTTTTCATTGTGGCATCTTGTCCACCTAATGAAGTAAAAAATCTAGTAGGTAAACCAAGATTACCTGTTGTTATATAAGTAAAGGGAATTTCCTGTCCATTCTTATATTTTCTTTTCCCTCTTGTATGTAGATATGCTGCCCACAGATTTGTGTTTGCATTTTGATAAATAATATCACCAATGGAGACGGTATTATTCTTTTTTAGAATAGAGTGATGTTGCTGCAGGAAATCTTTTCGGGGGACACAATCCGAATCACAAAAAACTAAAAATTCAGATTCCACATATGGTAAGCTTAAATTTCTGGTAGCATTTCTTCCATGATTTTGATAATCTGCATGTTGAAGAATTCTTATAGAATAAGGTGCTTTGTATGAATAATCTTGTAAAAAAGAAAGTGTTTCATCAGTAGAACCATCAATACAAACAAAAACTCGAAAATTCTTTATGGTTTGATGTTCAAAAGCTAAAAGACAATTCTTTAACTCTTCGTAATTATTATATGTTGGAATGATAATATCGAATAAAAACATAATTATTTATACTTTTTCAGGCCAGACTGTGCATAATGAAAGATATCAGGAATAGCCCTGAAAAAGTCTTTCAAAGTAAAAACCTGTTTATTAATTGCGAAACGAATACCAAATATGGCAAAACTTAGATTGTAAAAGATGGTACCAAATGAGACCATTGATTCTGCATGAACAATACCAATTAACACAGAAGCTGTTATGCCAGCTAAACAACTGATTATTGAGTTAAATAATAATGCCGGCATATCATCATAAATAATGTAAACAATAGCCATGGTATTCATTGGTAAAGTAATTGCTGAGAACATAAGCCACTGAAAATGTCCAAATGCTAATAAATATTTTGTGCTTAAAAAAGTATGTATGGCCCATTCTCCTATTCCAGCATTCATGATAATTACTAATAAGAGAATACTGAATACAGAAAAAGAAAGCATTTTTGAAGTAAGTGCTTTTTCAGCATCTATATCATTACGTGCATGAATTCTCACCATAGCTGGATAATACAAACCGCCGATTCCATCTATTAAAGCTTCAAAAAATCTAAACAGTGTTTTAGCTGATTGAAAAATACCAACTATAGTAGCCCCAAAAAAGTATTGAACAAAATACAAATCAAGTTGTTTCATAATTGTACTTGGTAGAGCCCAAGAAACCTGATATCCACCAAATCTATAAAATTGATGTACTGCATCTTTGTCTGGAATTTTTATGTCAATTGAAGAAAATGTAAAGAAAATTCCAGTTAAAGAACTTAATGAGGTACCGATGCCAGTAATCCATATCATATCTAGTAAAGATAATTCAGCATGTACAGAAAGTATATAAAAAGTAACTGCAATCATACTACCAAACCATATACTATTTGTTATAAATACTTCTTTCATCTTTGTGTCACGCAATAAGAATTTTACGGACATAATTCTGGGAAGATTTAAAAGGCATAATAAAGGTAAATATGTTGCAACTTGTATAAGCCTTGGTTCTGAAAATAAAATCGAAAGATGAGTTTTGCTCAGAAATATGATAAGGGCCAAGCCCATAGAAAGGCCAATATGAGATACAATCGACAATGAATTGATTTTAGGTCTTAAAGAATTATCAGATCCAAAACGAATAATAGATTGCAAAGAAAAATTGTCACTTAAAGTACCAATAGTAAGTACTAATGCATCTAGTAAAGCAAATAATCCAAACTCACTAGGTTGCATTCTACTTACTTGAAGCATCCTAATCATACCATAAGTAATAAAAAGTCCTTTGTCTAGAACAGTCCAAGTTATTTTGCCAATGTGGTCTTGAATGCGCATTGCAATCCAGTATATCTATGAAATAAGTAATTTGATACTATCAATAAACGTGCATATTTTTGATTATAATTAAATAAAAATTTGCTTATTCAAAATACAATGCACTATTTGCCATTTGAAAATGCAATTTGTTGATTTTTATTTAGAATAAATCTTCATTTACAAAGGAAGAGAGATATGAGTTCAAATTCAGTTGGCTTAGACATCAAAAGTGTGCTGGGCTCATTAGTTATTGGATTAGTTGCTGTATTTGGTTTGGGTTGGATTAGTGGCTCTGCATTTGCAGCATTACCTTTTCCTATACTGTCTGTATTATCTGGTTATATCCTTACAGGAATGGCAGCAGGTTTATTGTCAAAAGGTGAAACGATAGCAGAACCAGGTATTTCATCTGTTTTGGTAAGTATAGCATTGTATTTTTTTCTTCCTGGATTACATCTGCAGGGTTTTGCTGATCTTTCACCAGAACTTATGCTTACTATGGGAATGAATGGCGTATTATTATCATTCGCTGGTGCATGGGCTGGTGAAAAATTTCAAGGTACACAAGAAGGTGATGCATCTGAAGAACAAGTTATGGAATGGGGATGGGTTTTAGCTGGAACAATTCTAGGTGTAATGGTTACAATTTTAATGTCTACATTATTTATTGTATTATTTGGTTTAAAGACAGATCCTCAATTTATAGGATTTGTTATTGGTTTATTATCTACTGGATTTATCATTGGTTTTCGTTCACCTGGTATTACAATTAAAGAAGCTGCATTAGCAGGTTTTTTTGCTTTGGTGATAGATTTAGATGTTTTAACTATTGCACTTGTTCCACCAAGTTTTGATGGTATTATGATATCATTAGTATTAGGTACTGTACTTGCAATGGTTGGTGCATGGATAGGTGAAAAAGTACAAGGATAATAAGTATTTCAAAAGTGAACATATAGCTTTGATTATCCCATAACATTTACGATGTTTGTTTTATCACTAACAGATAGTATTTTAGTGAAAGCAGCATCAATGATTGTCTTAAAAATTCGGGAATTTTTGGATAATCTTCAGTTCACTTCGTTTTTTACATTATGAATTGTAGCCCTTTTGGCACTTTGTGCAGAATATACTATTCAAGTATATTATTGCTCTTTTTTATTGCTTCGTGTACTGTTGCAGAGGCATATAATCTTGTACAAAGTAAGAATACTGCATCTGGTATATATCGGGGTATTGTCTTAAATTCAGGACAATACCCCCCTTTTATTTATGGTTATACCACAAATAAAAACACATCCTTATGGTTTACTAAGCATGGATTAATGTTTGATATTCATCACTCTATTATATCCGAAGCTTCTGGAAAACAGAGTGAAAAAAAATATGCTGTTTCACTGGTATTTACCGATAATAATGGTAAAGAAATTTCCAATCATGTACAGGATATTCATCAAGTAGGTACAATTCAATCATGTAAACAAACAAATGAAGTTTCGGAAATTTCTCTATGTGATAATGTAACATTGAAATCGCCTTCTTTGGGAATGAATCTTAAGTATATCAACAATTCTCTGTCATGGATCATACATACCCCTTCCATAAATGATTCCCTGCCAAATATATCTCTTTATGGTGCTGATTCTGTTAAGTATGAAAAGGAATTATCAAGAATTTCTATCTATACTGGAGATATACAAACACATATAGATGTTCCAAGACTATTTGTGAATGATAGGAATGATTATGTTCCATTAATACTCAAAACACTTGATTCTCATTCTTTTTCATTAAGTATAGACTCACAGAATAAAATAGATCGAAAACTCACTATTCCTTTAGAATATGCCATTTTAATTGGTGGGTCAGATAATGAATCTGCAAATGCTATTGCATTAGATACAAGTAGAAATATATATATCACAGGAGAAACAACATCGAAAGATTTTCCAGTTTCAATTGGGGCATATATTACGCCTTTTAAGGGTGCCAGAGATATTTTTATTGTTAAATATGATTCAACTGGACAAAAACAAATCTTTGCTACAGTAATTGGTGGTTCTGCTTTTGACCAAGCTTATTCTATCGCTGTAGACTTAGAAGGTAATTCATATATTACTGGTACTACAAGTTCATCCGATTTTCCTACAACTGTCGGTGCAATATCAGAAAAAGGTGGATTTGGAGATGATGATGCATTCTTTTTAAAAATTAGCAAAGATGGTAAGCAATTATTGTACTCTACATTTTTAACTGGAAATTCTGATGATGTAGGCAGAAGTATTGCAGTTGATTATAAAGGAGATGTCTTCCTCGCAGGGTCTACAGGGGCTTTACAGAATAAACCACATACATTCCTAAAAACAAAAAATGCATATGATACATCTTATAATGGCGGAGCATTAGATGGATTTATAGCTAAAATTCGTCCTAATGGAAATGGCATCAATGATTTGATGTATTCTACATTGATTGGTGGTAGTGGTAATGATACTCCGCATAGTATTTCTATAGATTCTAAAGGAAATGCATATATAGCTGGAGAAACTAATTCTCAAGTATTTCCAATTACTCCGTTTTCTTTAAGACAATTACCAGGTGGCGGGGCAGATGGTTTTGTTGCAAAAATAAGTCCCTTGGGTGATTCATTACTATATAGCACTTTTTTAGCTGGTTCTGCTGATGACAGAGCTTTAAGTATTGTATATGATGAAATATTAAATACAATGTTTGTTTCAGGCTCTACTGCCTCTGATGGAACTTTGTCTTTGGATAAGAATATAATACCATTTCCATTTCCTACTACCCCAAATAGTTTTGATACATCGTATAATGGTGGATTAACAGATGGTTTTATCATGAAGATAAAACCTGATATAACAGATCAAAATCAGATAAAGTTTTCTTCTTTTATTGGTGGTAAAGGAGAAGATATTGTCCATTCTATTTGTGTAGATGTATGCGCTGCAGTTTACATTACTGGTTCAACAACGTCGATAGATTTTCCATTAACTGATGATGCACTTGATAAAAGCTGTGTCAATCAAGAAAGTTTCATAGCAAAATTAGGAGCACTTGGTAATATTCTTGTGTTTTCTAGTTTTTATGGTGGAAGTTTAGATGATGCTGGAGCTGGCATTACAGTAGATAAAACAGGAGCGGTATATGTTTCGGGTTACTCAGAATCTAAAGATTTACCAGCAACCAATACAAATGCTTCAAGTAAAAGAGATGCATTTATCATAAAGGCTCAAGTTGGGATATTACCTTTGAGGCCAGAAATAAAATCAAGTGGCCCAGTAAAATTCTGTAAAGGCGGAAGTGTTCTTTTAGACGCAAAGTCAAACAATTTTGTATCTTATCAATGGCGAAAAGATAGAGAGATTATATCTGGTGCAAACTCAGCAACATATATTGCTAATCAAAAAGGAGTATACACAGTAGATGTAATGGATGCAAGTGGATGTACGGGGTCTGAACAGATAGAAGTCACAGTTTTTGAGTCGCCTTTGATACAAATTGCATCCAAAGAAAGGGTGATATGTCCGGGTGATACAATTCCTTTAAGAATAATATCTAAAGATTCAATTATTGCTATAAAATGGTTTTCTGATGCTGCGTTAACTTGTGATACTTGTAATGAGATATTAGTTCAACCAAGTAAAACAACGAAATATTATATCACTATTACCGATACAAATAGATGTACTAATACAGATTCATTAATAGTGTATGTGCTTGACTCTAATTCATTGATAGTTAATCAATTACAAGATACTTTAGCAGTTTGTCCAGGAGATTCTATTTGGGCATATATACCTGTAGTGAATACTGAAGATGTTCCATTACAGATGAACATTGTTTCAAATGTAGATCCTTTGTTTTCTATTCCGCAAGATTCTTTGATAGTAAATGGCAAAGACACTGTATTATTTCCAGTGCATTTTAAAGGAAGTGTAAATCAACAGTATTATTCTTATACAGTTCAGTTTATAAATCAATGCTCGATTATAAAAAATAGTTCATTTACTGTCTCTGTAGAAAGCCCTCAACTACAGATAAAACCAATTTCCGATACGTCGATTTGCCAACTTGATGCTTCTAGAAGATATATTACAGTAAAGAATAATAGCAGAGTATCTTCTGTATTGTCAATTAATGGAGGTGCAAATAGATTTATTATTAATCCACCTACCCAAACAATTAAGCCCAAAGATAGTGTTGAATTTATTGTAGATTTTGCTGGAGATACAACTGGAATCTATACGGTATCTTATTCAATATTGAACTCTTGCGGTGGCAAAGATTCTATAGGAATAACGGTGAATGTAATAGGCAATCCAATGATAGTTAGCTTGCATCATTCTGATACAAATGCAGCTATTACTGGACAAAAAATTATTCAATTAGTAGAAATAGATACTATCGAATTATTCAATAATTCAAAAAATAAAACAGTAACATTTACTGTATATCCAGAAAAGACGTCTTTACATTTAGATTCAGTTCTCTCTGCTTATTGTGATGTATCTGTGATAAAATCTTTAGACTCATTTATTATTACCTTAACAAATTGCAAAGGCATTTTAATTCCACTTGCAGAGCTCCATTATAGCTCTGTTATTGGGACAACACTAAAGCCAGAAGTAAGTATATCAAAGGTATTTGCAGCAGATAGATGTATATCAGCTTATGCTGGCAAAATAGATACAATTACATTGCTTCCTTATGGATGTGAATTGTCAACATTGAATATATATTCTATGGTTTCTACACTATATTCAGTAGAAAGAAATCCACTGCATGAGCAAATTTCAATACAATATTCAACAGTAGAACAAGTGCCAGTTGAATTTATAGTGTATTCTATGTTAGGAGAGCAAATTCAGCATATTCAATTGCCTAATCATAAACCAGGAGTATATCTGGCTCAGATTCAGTCTGATAATTTGGTATCTGGAACATATATTCTTCTTTACAAAGCAGGACAATATGCAGATTCACGTATAATCACAATTCAACGATAACGGTGATTATATGAACATCATAATAAGAATCTTATTTTCCTTTTTATTACTTGCTTGTATATCAATACATAGCCATCCATATATATTAGCCCAGGAAGAGTTGGATGCAAAAGCATCTTTACCTATATGGTACGGATTCGGATTACAAGGAATGTATTTACAGCATAATACCGATGGAAATTTGCAATGCTTGAATGATCCAGCATGTCCATCTTTTAATAGTGGATCAGGTTTTGGATTAGGACCACTTTTGTCGATTGAATGGATGAAAAATAATTGGGGGCTTTTAAGTACTTTATCGTACAATATGGCAAATGGTAATTTAGAAACAGAAGACAGTCGAGCACAAACTGTAAATCAATTAGGAGAAATAGTACCATTAGTAAGAAATCATTCTGTAACGATGCAAGTACATAATATTACATGTAATATTGCTTTGCAAATGAAAACTGGGGATATGAGAATATATGCTGGAACAAATATTGGCTTTTTAATAAATCCACATTGGACAGCATCTTCATCATTAATTTCACCATCGAACATTACATTCCCATCTGGTAAAAGAGATACAATATTTGTAAATAAACAAACTATTCAAAATCATAATCCAGTTCAATTTGGATCGATTCTAGGCATTGGCTATGATTTCACATTAAAAGACAAAGTAAAAATAACACCAGAATTAACATATTCCCTGCCCTTTAGTTCAATGGTTAGTTCATCAGATTGGAAACAATCTTCTTTAGCCTTATCGGTTTCAGTCAGATGGGGTAAAGAATCAAAAAAGGATGAAGAATTCAAAAAAGATATATTTATAGATACCATAGAAGTAAAAAGACCTGAATTCATCGGAAAAAGAATAGTGAAAGGATCTACTCTTCAATCTTTAGAGATATCCGAAACTTCTTCTGCTATTATAACCACCGAAATCATCAAAAGAACAGATACTTTGATTATTGGAAGTCCGCCACCTGCCCCCGCAAAACCACCTACAGTGAATCTATTAGCTTATGAACAGCAAGATTCTGTATTGCGCCAGGTAAAGGCTATTTCCTTGCAAGGACAATTTGTCACAGAAGGATTTCCAATCTTACCTTTGGTATTTTTTAAACCACAATCTTCCGAATTAGCTGAACGATATCATCAATTAAAATCTTCAGAAGGATTTAGTTCTGATAGTTTAGAACCAAATTCGATACTTCAGCATAAAGATATATTGAATATTATCGGAGAGAGATTGTCAAAAAATCCACAGTCTACGATAAACCTTTCTAGTATGTCAGACCCAATTACAGAAAAATCTGATTGTGATTTGGCATTACAAAGGGCGCAGATAGTAAAGCAATATTTAGAGAATATATGGTTAATTGATCAATCAAGAATTACAATTAATCCTATGGGAAAGAATTGTAGGCCGGAATCACCTACACAATCAAAAACAGAAGCAGGATTTGAAGAAAATAGAAGGGTCGAAATATATTCAGATGATGATGTTATACTTAATCCTGTAGTTAGAACAAGGTATATACAATTGACAGATTATTCTCCCAAAATCATACAATTGCATCCAGAAGGAAGTACAAATACAGGAATAAACAAATGGCAACTACATGCAGAATATGGAGATAATGAAATTCTAGATACAAATGGATTAGGTATTGCTCCTATTTTAGACTATTCATTAGAACCCAATATCGCCACATTGATGAATTCAGGAGAACCATCAGTATTTCAAGCATCTTTAACACTACAGGATAGAAAAGGATTATCAAATACTGGTATTTTAGAAATTCCTATTGATAGAGATACCACAAATTATGCTGTACAACGTTTATCTTTAATGCATTTTGGAGTATTAAAATCTACATTGAATGAGGCAGCTAAAACATCAATAAGTAAATTTATAAGTAATTTAGAAGATGATGCTACCATTAGTATCGTAGGATATTCCGACAATCTAGGAAATCCAATAACTAATAATAGATTAGCAAAATCAAGAGCAAAAGCAGTAAGTGATTTTATTAGAAAAATGAGACCTAATTCCAATATTGTGCAAATTGAAGGAGTTGGTTCTTCTAAACTTCCCCCAGGTATTCCTTCTCACGAATTACCAGAAAGTAGATTTTTAAGTAGAACAGTTCAAATTGAAATCATCAGAAGCTGGAAAAATTCCGAGTAAAACTAATCTATGAATGAAACTCCTATACGTTTAACACAATATAGTCATGGTGCAGGGTGTGGATGTAAAATATCGCCATCTGTACTAGATATTATTTTATCAACAAATGAAGCAAAGCCTGATAATAAAAATTTGCTTGTAGGTAATAGTTCTAGAGATGATGCTGCGGTATATGATTTAGAAAATGGAATGGCATTAATCAGTACTACTGATTTTTTTATGCCAATTGTAGATGATCCATTCGAGTTTGGAAAAATTGCATCTGCAAATGCAATAAGTGATATATATGCAATGGGTGGAAAACCAAGCTTGGCAATTGCAATTTTAGGGTGGCCAATCAATACTTTGTCACCAGAAATAGCAAGAAAAGTAATTGAAGGTAGTAGAGAAATTTGCAAAGAAGCTGGAATTCCATTAGCCGGAGGACATAGCATAGATTCACCAGAACCAATTTTTGGATTAGCAGTTAATGGATTAGTTGAAATATCCAGATTAAAACAAAATAGTACAGCACAATTAGGGGATATTCTGTTTTTAACAAAACCATTGGGTATTGGAATCTATACCACTGCAGAAAAAAAAGGAATATTAAAGTCTGAACATATAGGAGTAGCTGCTAAACAGATGATGCAATTAAATAAAATTGGTGAAGAATTATCTGGTATTTCTCAAGTTCATGCTATGACTGATATAACAGGTTTTGGATTATTAGGACATCTTTATGAAATGTGTGAAGGTAGTAATTTGTCTGCACATATAGATTTTACTTCTATCCCATTAATGCCAGATTTAGAATGGTATGTTGGACAAGATTCTATTCCTGGAGGTACTCATAGAAATTGGAATAGTTATGGAAATACAATCGCGCCACTTACAGATTTTCAAAAAGCAGTTCTTGCAGACCCACAAACAAGTGGGGGATTATTGATCTCTGTTTCTCCATCTGCCCAAAATGAAGTAATAGAATTGTTTCGCAAGAATTTTCCATCAGTATCGATGCAATCAATAGGATATATGGAGCAGAAAGGTCCATTTACAGTTAGAGTATCTAATGGATAATCAAAAACAACAATTATTTGAATGGAAAGATTTGTATTGGGGTATCGCAATAGCATTACTTTTTGCATGTATTATAAGGCTTAGCTTTGCAGAATTATATAATGTTCCGTCAGAGTCAATGAAACCTATTCTGCAAAAAGAAGATATGATTGTAGTAAGTAAAATGGCTTTCTCTTTTGGTGTTTCAGGGGAAATATTAGGCATAGCAATTCCACAGAACTTAAGAATAACATGGAATACACCAAAAAAAAATGATATAATTGTTTTTAAAGCTCCTGCAATAGCTTTGAAAGATTTTCCGCCTATATCAGAAACAGTATATTTCGTAAAAAGAATAGCATATGGCCCTGGAGATATTAATCCAATACATAATCAGATTATCCCATATAAAGGAATGAAGCTAGACAAGAATGATCATTTTTGGAAGCAATTTATCCTTGAAGATAGTAAACAAGCATCAATTTCAATGGTGAATAAAGAATATATCGTTCAACATAATTACTATTATGTGCTTGGTGATAATTCTGAGCAAAGTTTTGATTCTAGGTATTGGGGTCTCATTCAAGAAGAATCAATAATGGGAAAGCCAATTATCATATGTTGGTCAAAAAATTCTTCTAGGATAGGACATTTTATAAAATAGAAAAGGAAAAAATTATGAATATAGAATTTTATGGAGCTGCTCAGACAGTTACTGGATCACAACATTTATTAACAATAAATGGATATAAGATTCTTTTGGATTGCGGATTATATCAAGGCCGTAGAGAAGAAGCTTCAAGAATAAATAGAAACTTTCATTGGGATGCTAAAAGTATAGATGCTTTAGTGCTTTCCCATGCACATATTGATCATGCAGGAAATATACCAACATTGGTTAAACATGGGTTTTCAGGGACAATCTATTCTACTTTTGCAACTAGGGATCTATGCTCTGTAATGCTTGCAGATAGCGCTATGATTCAAATGAAAGATGCCAAGCATTTATTAGAACATAAAGGTGAATATATAGAACCTTTGTATACTATAGATGATGTTGCAGATGCACTGTCATTATTTAATGGTATTGCCTATGAAAAGAAGTTTGAACCAGTACCAGGTGTCTTTTTTACATTCTATGATGCAGGACATCTACTAGGTTCTGCAATTGTGTTAATAGAATGGAAAGAAGATGGAATTACAAAGAAAATGATGTTCACGGGTGATCTAGGAAGAGCCAATAGACCAATTTTAAGAGATCCAGTTCATATTGGTGATGTAGATTATATTATAAGCGAATCTACATATGGAGGTCGCTTCCATGAAAATGAAGGTGATATAGAATCTGAATTATTAGATATTATTCACGATGTTGTAGAGAAAAGAGGAAAATTGATAATACCTGCTTTTAGCGTTGGAAGAACTCAAGAATTGGTGTGGTATATGAATAATCTATACAATAGAGGATTAATGCCAAGGATAGATGTATTTGTAGATAGCCCATTAGCGATCAATGCCACTGGTGTATTCCGCTTGCATCCAGAATGTTTTGATGAGCAGACCAGAAAAATCCTCTTCAGAGATGATGATTTATTTAGTTTCCCTGGAATCAAATATGTTAAAGATGTTATGGAATCAAAAAAAATTAATAGATCTGGTAAACCTGCAATTATTATTGCAGGAAGTGGTATGTGCGAATCCGGAAGAGTTGTTCATCATTTGATACATTCGATAAGAAAACCAAATACAACTATTCTGTTTTTAGGTTATAATGCGCCATATACTTTAGGACGTAAAATAGCAGATGGAGAAAAAAGAGTAAGATTAATGGGAGATTATTATACAGTAAATGCATCTGTAAGGCAATTACACGGCTTAAGCGGGCATGCAGATCATACAGGATTAATAGAATATCTTTCAAACAGAAATATATCTGCCGTAAAAAAAGTATTTTTGGTGCACGGAGAAATCGAATCACAAAAAAAACTTAAACAATCTCTCGTTGAAAAAGGATTTGCTGATATCATGATACCGGCCAAAGGTGATATCGTAACTATATAGTATTCATTAGAATACATATTATTTTTGCACAAGATTACACTAGTTTATATGGATAATAAAGCATTGATACAAGGCGCTGAACATCGTATTCAGCAGATAAGAATGTCTCTACAAAAAAAAGGTATAGACTGTTTACTTGTTAACCATTTGCCTACAATACGTTATTTGACAAATTTTTCTGGTTCTTATGCAACCTTATGTATAACATCTAAAAAAGTATTGTTCCTAACAAATGATTTATATGCTGAACAAATTCAACACCAATTGTTTAAGGTAAAAGGACTAACTACCTATATAACAAGAGATCCCTATTCTTTTATTGCAAAAGAAGGATTATTAGATGATGCTAAAACCATAGGCTTTGAATCAGATAAGATGTCTTATGCAACTACAATGCAAGTAAGAAAACTTCTTGCACCAATAAAATTAGTCAAAGCAAATGGTATAGCACAAGAAGTGACAATTTCTAAAACTCCAGAAGAAATTAATCTGATCAGAAAAGCAGCTGATATAACCACAGATGTATTTAATCATATCATTACATTGGTAAAACCAGGAATAACAGAAGCAGATTTAGCAACAGAAATCGTGTATCAAGGCCGTAAAAGAGGAGCTGAAAAAGAATCTTTTGATATTATTGTAGTATCTGGGCACAGAAGTGCAATGCCTCATGGCAGAGCTACCGATAAAAAATTGAAAAATGGCGATATGATTACATTTGATTTTGGTTTTTATGTCGAAGGATTTGCATCGGATATGACACGCTCTGTAATGGTAGGAAAGGCAAATAAAGAACAAAAAGCAGTTTATACATTAATAGCAGATTGCGTAGAAGCTGCGAATGCATATGCAAAACCAGGAATTTCTGGAAAAGAATTAGATGCAATTGCACGAGATAAAATAGTTGCTGCTGGTTATGGTGATTATTTTCAACATTCATTAGGACATGGCCTTGGAATTGAAGTACATGAATCACCGGCAATATCATGGAGAAATGAAAAAGGTTTGATTCCGGAAAATGCAGTAATCACAATAGAACCCGGTATTTATTTGCCAGGCAAATTTGGGGTTAGGATTGAGGACGATATTGTTGTGCATAAAAATGGAATTGAATTATTAACAAAAGCAACTAAAGAATTGTTAGAACTATAGAAAAATCAGATAGATAGATTATACAATGTTTTTTATGCTTTGTCGTTAAAAGCAAATTGAAATACAGAAAAGAATAAATAAAAATATTTTGTCAAGATTAATGTTTGTGGAGTATTATATACCCATGCGAAGAATTTTATCCTTCTCAGCCATGTTACTTTCATTAGCAATGGTGTCTTTTAGCACACTAAATGCACAAAAAAGTAAATCCAGTAAAGCATCTAAAACTGTAAGCCCTGCCTCTAAAACACCTGTGAATCCAATTGTATTAACAGTAGGCCCAGAATCAATTTCATATAGTGATTTAGAAGCGGCATTTCGTAGAAATATGAATAGAAAAAATGTCCGTTTAGCAGATGTTTCAAGAGATTCAGTTCTAGATTTTATAAAGTTATATGCAAATTATCGTCTTAAAGTATTAGATGCATATGGCAGAAAAGTTGATCAAGATTCTAATGTTAAAGCAGATATAGAGCAAAACAGAAAATTATTAGCTGATAATTATTTCTTTGAAAAGAAAATAGTTGATCCAACTATTGATAAGATGTTGGAAAGAAGAAAACGTGAATTACAAGTAGCTATAATATTTGTTGAAAAAAAATCTGATACGATTGCCTCATTACAAAAGGCGCAAAGATTATTAGGGATAGTGCGTGCTGGTGCAGATTTCGAAAAAATAGCAAGAGATTCCTCAGAAGATAGAGAAACTGGTAATAAAGGTGGAGTATTACCATTTATTACAAGTGGAAGAATTTTAAGAACAGTGGAAGATGCTGCATATTCTGTTGCTCCAGGACAAATTTGTCCTACTATAGTGAGTGCACGTGGCGGCTACTTTATTGTTAAAACCCTTAAAAATGAACCAAGAATCCGTGTGCGTGGAAGCCATATACTTGTGTTTATGTCAAGTAAAGATGATTCAGTAAATGCATCAAAAAAAGCTGATAGTTTATTAGGATTATTAAAAACTGGTCAATCATTTGAAACAATAGCAAAAGCACATTCAGATGATGCATCTAGTAAAGATAAAGGAGGCTATTTAGGAGCTTGGTATATTAGAAGCAAAGGTTTAGAAGGTGCCTCTGGAGATGTACTACATCCAGAATTTGAAAGAGCATTATATGACTTAAAAGATGGCCAAATTTCTGGTAAAGTTTGGACAGATTACGGAGTGCATATCATACGCCGTGATTCTACACAAGAAGTAAAATTAGACGAAGAAAGAGAATCAGCTAAAAGAGAATATAAGAGAATCTATTTTGAAGAAGATAAAAGAAAAATGCTGGATTCTTTAAAACTTGCAAATGGTTGGAAGATTAATCGTGAAGCATTGTCTAGTATGCTTGCTAAAACAGATACAATCAAAGTAATTTCAGATACCATTGCTTTCCAAAATGTTGCTAATCGTTCAGACATTTTATATTCAATGGAAGACAAAGGATATATTTCTGTCGGTGGATTTGTAGATACAACAAAAAGAGCAGAATACAGAGCAATTTCTGCTAATTATATGGGATGTGTTAGAGCTATAGATAAAATGAGTGATCCATTGATTATGAAACTTGCAACTGAATCTTTAGAAAAAGAATTTGCAGATTTCGCTGGACTCATGAAAGAATTCAGAGATGGTATATTGTTGTTTAAAGTAGAAGAACAAGAAGTTTGGAGTAAACTCAAATTTGATTCATTAGCAGCAAGAGCATATTGGGACAGCACCAAAACTCGTTATAAAACAGAGTTGAAATTTGATATGAGTGAAATTTATGTATCTAATGACTCCTTAGCAAAAGCATTGAAGGCAAGAATTGATGCTGGTGAGAAGTTCGATAATATTGCTGGTGAATATACTGAGCGTCCGGGCTTTAAAGAAAAAAAGGGACGCTATACTGCTCAGACAACAAAAGAAAGTAAATTTTCTGCAATTGCAGAAAAAAAACAATTGATGCCTGGTGATATCTATGGTCCTGAATCATTCGAAAGAGGATATATTATCCTAAGAGTTAATGAAATCATTCAACCTCGTGAAAAACGCTTTGAAGAAGCTATTGCAGATTTTGCTCCAGCTTATCAAGACCAAGTACAGAAACGATTTACAGAACAATGGCTTTCTCGTATAGCTGTAAATTATCCTGTAACAAAACATATAGATAAACTAGACGAAATCTTGAAAAAAAAGTAATCAATATATAAGCCCGATTTTATATCGGGCTTTTAATTTGAAAGAATTATCCTTTTGAACAATATGTTAAATAACAATAGAATTTCACATGTGATGTATTATGCTTTAGGTATATGCATGATTTGTAATGTATATATTTCTAATGCACAAGATGGATCTGGCCAAGTTTTAGATAAAGTGATTGCTGTTGTGGGACGTGAAATAGTATTGCAATCTGATATTGAAGGCAGGCTTGCAATGATTGCACAACAAAATCCAAATATCAATCCCAAAGATCTTGAAATTCGAAAAAGGGTTCTTGAATCCCTCATAAATGAACGATTAATGGTTACCCAAGCAATAGAAGATAGTATAGTTGTTCAAGACGAAGAAATAAATCAAAGTTTAGACTATATGATGCAAAATTTAGCGCAAACATATGGATCTGAAAAACGTATCGAAGATGTTTATGGAATGAGTGTATCCAGAATTAAAAAAAATTATAGAGAAGAAGTAAGAAAACAATTACTTGTAGAAAAACTTCAACAGCAAAAATTTTCATCAGTTAAATGTACAAATCGTGAAGTACAAGATTTCTTTAATCAATATAAAGATTCGATTCCTTCTGTTCCGCCACAAATGGAATTAGCCCATATTGTAAAAACAATTCAGCCAAGCTCTGATGCCAAAGAAGATGTTAAAAATCTGGCAAAAAAAGTACGAGATTCTATAGCTGCTGGTGGAATTTTTGCAGATTTTGCTAAACGTTATAGTGCAGATCCAGGTTCTGCAGCATCTGGTGGCGATTTAGGTTGGATAGATAAAGGCAAATTAGTTGGTGAATACGAAAGAGCTGCATATAATTTACAATCAGGTGAAATATCGCAGCCAGTAGAATCTCCATTTGGTTTTCATATTATTCAAACATTAGATAAAAGAAAAGATGCAATTCAAACAAAGCATATCCTTTTTAAATTAGGTGGATCTGGTGAAGATAAAAAAAGAACTGAAAAAATCTTGTCAGACATAAAAATGAGAGTAGAAAAAGGCGAAAGCTTTGATGAATTAGCTAAAATGTTTAGTGATGAAAAAGAAACTCAAGGTTTTGGTGGTTCTATGGGCTCTGTAGAATTATCAAGGCTACCCGCTGAATTAAAAGCAATGCTTGATAAATTACCTGATGGTGGGATTTCAGATCCATTGCCATATATGTCTGATCCTACTAAACCTGCTATGCATATTATGTTAAGAAAAAAGATGATTGATGCACATAAACCAAGCCTTGAAACAGATTTTAAAAAAATCGAACAAATGTCTATAAGTCATAAACAAAATGGATTAATGGAAGAGTGGATTAGTGGTCTTAGAAAGACAATTGCCTGGGAGATCAAAGAATAATGAAGATTATTAGTTGGAATGTTAATGGTATCAGAGCTTCTCTTAAAAAAGGGCTTTCAGATTACGTACTTGCGATGAATCCAGATATATTTTGCGTGCAAGAGACTAAAGCAGAGCGTGAACAAGTTCCTACAGATAATTGGCCACCAGCAGGTTATAGAGATTATTATCACTCTTGCTCTGTTAGGGGTGGCTATTCTGGAGTAGCTACTTTTACGAAAATCGAACCTGTGCATGTTCAAAGAGAAATTGGAATAGAAAAGTTTGATCAAGAAGGCAGAGTGATGCAAACTGATTTTGCGGAATTTACATTGTTAAATGTATACTTTCCCAATGGTGGCTCTAGAGATGAAAGACTATTGTACAAGCTAGATTTTTATGATGCCTTTTTTGAATATTGTGAATCATTAAGAGCACAAGGTAAAAAGCTTTTAATCTGTGGTGATTATAATACGGCTCATCATCCGATAGATCTTGCACGCCCAAATGAGAATAAGAATACTTCAGGATTTATGGAAGTAGAAAGAATCAAGTTAGATTTTATAACAGAACTTGGCTATGTTGATACATTCAGATTATTTAATAATGAACCACAACAATATACATGGTGGGATGTAAAAACTAGATCGAGAGAAAAAAATGTAGGTTGGCGTATAGATTATCACTGGGTTACAAATGATTTAGTGCCATATATAAAAAATTCTTATCATCAACCTGAACAAATGGGCTCTGATCATTGTCCCGTTATTATAGAATTCTCATTCTAAAACAATGTCAATAATGCATGATGATTTGTCGGAATTCCTTTTGGTATTCCATCAAGTAAAAGAGTTCCTTCTCCATAATAGTGTAACACCTTCATATATTCAATCGCTTAGAAATAATGTTCCTCATCTTAGTAATGGAAGTATTTCAGAAATTATCGATCTTGCTTTAGGCACCAATAAAGCATATAATTCAGGGGAATATGAAGCTGTATTACCATGGATATTTTCTTCAAAAACATATGAACAATGTAGTTCTCCTGCTATCTGTTTGCATCATATGAATCGATTACAAGTAGAAGGCAATACTGTTTTAGAGATATGTACTGGTGCGGGGATGGATGCTTTGGCAGCATTGCTTCAAAAAGCATCATATGTGCATACTATAGAAGCAGATAAACAAGTTGCCAATCTATTCGAATTAAATTGTACACTTAAAGATATCAACCATATTGCTTTAATTCAGTCTGAAGCAGAAATTGCTTCCTTGCCTAAAGCTGATATCCTCTGGGCAGACCCATCACGAAGAGAAATTCCTGGTAAAAGAAAACAGTTGACGGGTAATTATTCGCCTTCAATTGACTGGTTATTAAAGAAAGCTAGTTCATATAAAAGAGCTGGAATTAAAATAGCTCCTGGGGAGCAGATTAAAGGTGATTTTTCCCGAGAATTTATTAGCTATAATTGGGAATGTAGAGAGCAGATTTTATGGATACATATGGATATCCCCGATGGAAGTGTAACCTTGATAGACAAAAACTATAGTTGGTATCCAAAGAATCCAGATATGCTTCCAATATTAATTTCACCAGAAGAAATACAATCAGGGCATATATTGATTGAGCCAAATCCAGCATTAATTAGAGGAGCATTAAGTGCTTGTTATGCAGAATTTGATATTGCTGTGTTTGACAGAGAAATAGCATTTGGTATACATAAAGGAGATATACATCCTCATCCACTCTTTAGAACATATCGTATTGAAGATATATTCCGATTCAATCGGAAAGAATTACAATCAAAAATCACTTCAAAAAATTGGAATAAACGAACTGAGATTAAAAAAAGGGGTTTCCCATTATTACCAGAGGAAATCAGAAAAGAATTGGTGTTTCCACAAAGTGATCATTATGGAACAATTGTATTAACCAGATGTGGAAATGAACATTGGGCTATATTATGTAAAAGGATTTAATCATTCATAGACGTATGTTGGATGATATCTAACATTAATGTAACGGTTTCTACTTTCCTTTCAGATGCTTGCTCAACTCTAACAATATAACAAGGAGGAATCGAAACCTTTTGTCCGATACTAGGAATATATCCAGCAATATGGTTTATCATTCCACCCAATGTTTGATAATCATCCGAAACAGGCAATTGATGTAGCAAAAATTCATTAATCTCATCAATGGAAGCTTCACCTGAAATTGTCCATTCTTTCTCGCCACTTGATTTTATTACTGGAAGTTCTTCATCATATTCATCTTGAATTTCTCCAACTAATTCCTCCATAATATCTTCTAATGTCACTAATCCAGCAGTCCCACCAAATTCATCTAATACTACTGCCATATGAAATTTTTGTTTTTGCATTTTATTAAGCAAAGAATGAATTTTATCTGATTCTTGCACAAATGAAATGGGGCGCACAATATCTTGTAAAATAATAAGAGAGCTATGCGAAACCATTGTCAACAAATCTTTAGCATACACAATCCCAATCATATTATCTAAAGTACCATTATAAACCGGCATCCTTGAATATCCTTGTTCAATAACAGTAGAAACAATACTTGATCCGGGCATAGATAATTCTAATGCAACTATTCTACCCCTTGGAACCATAATTTCAGCAGCTGTTGTATCCTGAAATTCAAATACATTCTCTATCATTTCCTGTTCATTCATTTCGATAATTCCACTCTTAGAACTTTCTTCTAATAAGTATCGTAATTCTTCGGCACTATGAACATTATTTTCACTTGCAGGATGAATACCTACAATTTTCAACAAGATATTTGCTAAAGTATTTAATATCCAAATGAAGGGTTTAAAGACAATAAAAAATGCTCTTAATGGAAGTGCTATTCCCAAAGCAACAGATTCAGAACGCTGTAGTGCAAGTGATTTTGGTGCAAGTTCCCCAATAACTATATGCAAAAAAGTTATGATTATAAATGCTAATGGAAAAGCAATGCTATGTGGGTTAATAGATATCCAATCTAATCCTAAAGCTAGTATCGCTTTTTCAACAATAGTGGCAACAACTTCTTCTCCAATCCACCCTAAAGCTAAACTAGCTAATGTAATGCCTAATTGTGTTGCGGATAAATATGAATCTAAATGCTCGATAATGCTTTTTGTAATGCCAGCTAAAAAACTACCATTACGAATCCTTATTTCAATTTGAGAGATCCGTACTTTCACAATTGCGAACTCTGCAGCCACAAAAAAGCCATTGAGGAATACTAAAAACAGAGTAAGAATAATTTGAAGAATAATATCCTGATCCATATTATATGGTAGCTCCAGGAGGCATTGTCCTCCATGTAAATTTTTTATGACTATGAATAGAAAAATATCTACTTAAAAAGTCATGAATTGTAAAGGTGTCTGATAAAGAAATATTAAATGAAGAATTCTCTTCTAATAATCCTGTATCTAATTTCTGCAAGATACTCACAATCGATGAATTCAACAATATTCCTTGTTTTCCACTATTATTTACATCCAGGCTTAGAATAGATCCTTCATAATAAGAAAAGAAAAAATATTCCGAGTCACTTAAGTCAATTAATTCTCCGGTGATATTACACTTGTGAAAACTCATGCCAAAACCCATGCAAAATGCCGTCCTAATTAAAAAAGTAAAGAACAGATTATATGGTGATTGTAATGTATGTGAAGTATTGAAAAATTGTAATATCTGATGAGTAAGATCGAACAATTCGGGATGAGACTCCTCGTTTTCTTGGGTAGTTGACAACACTTCAGCAATTGCCATGCATGTAACTAACTTATCATAATCACTTAAAATATGATAAGTAGGAGTGTATTGCTCTGCAGATTTTAAAAGATATAAATCTTTTTGTGTGGAATGATACCAAGATAAAGTGCTACAACTAATAACTTCTAAGCTGCTACCAAATTTACTTTTAGAAGATCGAACCCCTTTAGCCAATATGGAAATCTTCCCATGATTTTTTGTGTATACATGCAAAATCTTACTTGTATCACTAAATTTTCTTCCATGTAATATTATTGCTGAATCAGTATGTATCATGTGAAAGGCAAACTATCTAAATTGAGCGCAAAATCATTCAAATATTTTATCAAGATAAGCGATTAAGCATAAAAAAAGTAATTTTGCTCTATGAAAATTTTCTCGACATATAATATTGTGAAAAATCACATTAAAAGCCACAATTCTGTCAGCTATATAACTTTGATTATAGCAGGTTTTTGTGTTTATATCTTTACTATATTAAATGGATGTGCTTCGTCTCAGGGAACTGCAGAAGTAAAAGATGCTGAAAGTGCTTTTAGAGTGGGGCTGGCAGCCTTTAAAGATGAAAATTATTTTGAATCACAAAGGCTTTTTGATTTGATAAGACTTCAATTCCCAACTACTCAATATGCAGATGATGCTCAATATTATTTGGGTGAAATTAGCTATGCTAGAAAAGAATATGTTATGGGTGCATTCAATTATGGAATGATTAGGAGAAGCTATCCATCTAGTGATTTAAATAAGCCAGCTTTATTTAAAACTGCGATGTGTTATTATGAATTAGCACCACCTGCAGACAGAGATCAGGATTATACCAAAAAAGCTATAGCCTCATTTTCAGAGTTTCAAGCCATATATTCTCAAGATAGTTTAGCAGAAGAAGCTGGAAAAAAAATAGTAGAATTAAGAAATAGATTGGCTGAAAGAGAAATGATTACAGCTGAGTTGTATAGAAAACTGTATTCGAATAAAGCAGCACTTGTTTATTATGATGCAATCATTGATGAATTTCCGGATACTGAGCACTATGAAGCTGCATTTGTAGGAAAACTTGAAGTCTTAACTGCATTAAGAAGATATGAAGATGTAAAAATAGCATTAGAGCTCTATAAAAAACGATTTATCCATGGTAAACTTGCAAATGCTGTTAAAACTATCGAACAGCAATTACCTATAGACTAAATCAAGGACATATTTATGAATAGCAAATTACCGTCTGAATCTTATGTCGAAATGACAAATTTAGTATTACCCAATGATACCAATCAATTAGGTAATCTTCTGGGCGGTAGATTAATGCATTGGATAGATATTGCAGCTGCATTAGCAGCTATGAGGCATTCATCAAAAGTATGCGTAACAGCATCTGTGGATGTTATTAATTTCTTTGAACCAATTAAACTTGGACATGTAGTAAGAGTATTAGCTACAGTAAATAGAGCTTTTAGCACTTCGATGGAAATAGGAGTTAAGGTTTTTAGAGAAGATCCTCTTAATGGTGTTGAAGTGCATTCATCAAGTGCATATCTTACTTTTGTTGCTATAGATCAATATGGCAAGCCATTAGCTGTTCCGCCTATCACACCAAATTCTGCAGAGGAACATAGAAGATTTGAGGAAGCTGCTATTAGAAGAGCTCAAAGACTCCACAACCGTGAATTGATGAAAGCAAATAGAAATAAATAATTTCTGCATTGTTAATCCGCGCTCATAAAACTTACATTATTTGTGAAAGTTTCAATTTTTCTTGCTCTAAAAAATATTATTTAGTTATATTTGGCAGTTAATGCCTTTTTGGGCATGATATCTACCTAAGTTAAGTGTCTAAAAGACACTTTCATACATTGGATTATTAAAAACTAAAATAAATGGAGTATTAATGTTTTCATTATTACTAAAAACAGGTAAAGGCTTAGTATTAGCAATTGTATTTGCAGTTTCCTGCTTTGCGACAGCTAATGCCCAAGGCCCAAAAGTAAATTGGCATGTTATTGCTAGTGGTGGAGCTTTAAATATTGTTAGTGGACAGTATTTAATTTCTACGACGATTGGCCAACCTATTGTTGGCAATATTAGTATTGGTGGATATCGTCATTTCATTGGATTTTGGGGCCCTCAAGCTATAAAAGAAGAAGTAACCGGTGTGAATGAATTTGTATCAACTGGCGAAAATTCTTTATTATCTAATTATCCTAATCCATTCTCATTACAAACAACTATTTCATATCAGGTTCCACAATCTGGTGTTTTGTCTATAAGAATTATGGATATGGTTGGTAGAGAAGTTAGAAGTATCATTTCGAATGAATATAGAGAAGCAGGTAGCCATAATGTGATATGGGACGGAAAAGATAATGTTGGTTCTGATTTACAATCAGGCAATTTTATATGTGAAATGTCTTTCTCAAATCATGGTGAATCAGTTAAATCTCGTATACCATTGATATTAGTGAAATAAGAACTATAATAATAATAATACATAATGTAATGGAGAACAATATGAAACGTTTTGTTATTGGGTTTTTGGCCCTATTTACAATGTTTCTTTTTACTGAAACTGTTAAAGCCCAAGTTCCAAAGTTGATGTCTGTACAAGGTATGCTTGCAGATGCCAATAATGTTCCTTTGAAAGATGGTTTATACACAATGTACTTTTCTATTTATGACTTAGAAGTAGGTGGTGTAGCTCTTTATAAGGAATCATTTCAAGTTCAGTTATCTAATGGTAGATATATGGCTTTACTTGGTGAGAGAAATGCTTTAAATCTTGCATTTGATAAACAATACTGGTTAACAATGTCACCAGATAGTGCAAATGAAGGAGCAAGAATCAGATTAACTACTTCTCCATATGCATTTACTGCATCACATGCTATGCATGCTGATACAGCTAGTTTTGCAGTTGCAGCACATCCTGTTGGTTCTGCTGGTGGTAGCTTGAATGGATCTTACCCTAATCCTACTCTTGCACCTGGCTCGGTAACTACAAGTGCTATTGCAAATGAATCTATTACCTTAGAAAAAATCTCTAAAAATTTAATTTTCTTGCCTAGTGGTCCAGCTAGTGGTGATATTACTGGTGATTATCCAAATCCTAAAATTGCAGCTGGTGCTGTAAAAAATGATCGTATTGCTGATTTAGCAGTTACATCTGCAAAAATCGCTACTGGAACAATTGATTCTATTAATATCAAGAGTAAATCTATTAGTGGGTTTCATATCAAAGACAGCTCGATTAATTCAAGTAAATTGGGTGGTAATGTTGTTATGGCACCTGTAGCACCAAGTTCATTTCTTACTCAAACAAATGGCATCATGAATACAAATGCAGTTGTTGGGCCTAACACATTACTTGTAGGTATTAGCTCAACTGGTGCAGGTTCTCATGGTTGGTTAAATGGCCCTACAGTTGCAAGCCAAGTTTTACGTTTTAATGGCAATAATTTAGTGTGGTCTGCAGATAGTGTAATGTTCCCAGTTATAAGTACAGGAACAGCAGATGGTGCTGCTAATGCTATGTTAGGCTTAACCAATCTAGGTAATTCTGCAACTGCACGTTTTGTGTCTTCAACAGGTAATGCTGTACATGCTATAACACCAACAATAGGTACTGCATATGCAGGTTTATTTGAAGGTAATGTTCATGTAACTGGAGATATCAAAAAAACATATAGAACTGGTAGTTCACCTCAAAATGCTGTTCCAGTAGCATATGCTTCTGTAGCCTTGAATGGACAAGTAAGAAGTGGCTCTTCAAATATGGGAACTGTAGTATGGAATGGTTCTGATTATGAAGTTGATATTTTGGGTGAAATTTACAATCCAATTTCACACATAGTTAATGTTACTGCTAATTCAACAGCTACAACACCTGTTCCTGTTGTTCCATTAACCAGTTTAAGAGGCAATAGATTAATCATTACTTTTTATACATTAGCTGGTGCAAAAACACAAACTGACTTCCATTTCACAGTAATGAAACCATAAAAAGTTATTATAATATTGAAAGCCTTCGGTATATAACCGAAGGCTTTTTTTTTACCTGTTAAGAATAATATATTTCATAATTGTTCTTTTTCCATCGAAAAAAGTATATATTTTCAGATAAAGCAATAAGCAATATATCTTTAGGTGTATATATGAAAAAGTTAGCATTCGTTCTAAGTATGTTTTTAGCCTATTTCATAGGAAATTTAAATACATTAATAGCACAGATACCGAAAATACTAACATATCAAGGGATAGTTACTGGAATTGATGGGAAGCCAGTAGATAGCTTGCTAAATATGACATTTAAACTTTATCCCGATATTTCAAGTGGGCAACCCTTATTTGAAGAGAATCAAAATGTACCTATTAGCAAAGGATTATACACTGTTTATCTGGGATATATAACACCAATAAATCTACCATTTGATAAACAATACTATATTTCTATTACAATAAATGGAATAGAATCTAATTCAAGAATCCCATTTGCAACAGTACCATATGCATTTAAAGCAGAGAGTGTTCCAGATAGCTCGATTAGCACTAAACAATTAAGTAAAAAAGGAGCTTCTACTGGGCAGGTTTTAACTGCTGGTGAAAATGGCGTGAATTGGACAAGAATAGTAAATAGAATTATTCCTGGTGAGAACTTTTATGTATCACCTGATAGCGGATCTGGCACAGTAACAATTGGTTTGATTGATGGAAGTATCAGAGGCAATCAATTGGTAGATGGTACTATTACTCCACAAAAATTAGGCGTTCCTGCTGGCCCATTAGATAAGCAATTATTGTCTTATGATGGAATTGGACAAGTATTAAAATGGATAGACCCACCAAATGGAGGAATTATATATCCATATAGTGCTATAGCACAAAATACGACAACGCTATTTTCAATTAGAAATAATGGTAATGGACCTGCAGGTAAATTTTCAGTAAGCGCTAATCCAAGTACTGCAAATGCACTTGTTGGAGAAAATAATGGAATTGGATCTGCAATTGCAGGATTAGCATCTGGTAATGGCCCAGCTGGTTCTTTTACAGTAACAAATATTAATGCAACTTCTTCTGCTTTAAAAGTTGAGTCTAATTCTTCAGGAATAGGCTTAGATGCCATAATGAGCAATACTACTGCAAAGAATAGTATTGCAATTAGAGGAAGAAGCTCTAGTACTGGAGATTCATCCTTTGCTATTATGGGTACTGTGAGTTCTACTAATCCAGGAGTAAATTCAGCAGGACTACGTGGAATAGCAGCAAGTTCGAATGAAAAAGCATTTGGAATATGGGGAACTCATAATGGAAAAGGAAGTGCTGTATATGGAAATTCCAAATTAGGAATTGGCATATATGGACAAAGCAAAGATAGTATAGGTGTTTATGGACTTCATAGTGATACTTTAGGAGTTAATCCTGGAATTTATGCTGAATCTGCTTCTTTGGCAGATTCAGCAATCGCATTAAAAGCCAATATTTCATCTTCTAATCCCGGTATTAGATCAGCTGCAATAGTAGGTATTAATTCAGGAAATGGATTTAATGGTATCGGTGTATTAGGACAACATGCAGGAAAAGGCATAGCAGTTCAAGGGCAAAGTGATGCAGGTATCGGAGTAGTTGCAATCAGTAAAGATTCTTCAGCAATTATGGCCTATCATACCGGAAATTCTGGCTCTCAATCTGCAATCTATGCAGAAACTCAATCAGAATCAATTTCAGCATCTGGTATAGAAGGTTTTGCTTCTGCTATTAAAGGTGGTATTGGTTCTGCAGGTATAAAAGGTATTAATAAAAGTACAAATGCAAATGGTTATGGTGTAAGTGGTTCACATAGCGGTTTAGGTTATGGGGTATATGGTTTAAGTAATCAAGGCAATGGTATTGTAGGGGAATCATCAGAAAATGCAAATGGTAAAAGTGGCGTATTTGGACAAAGCTCTAGCAGAACTGGGATAGGTGTAACTGGAAAGGCTACATCTACTTTAGGTGTTACAGTAGGCGTTCTAGGTACTACAATTAGTGATTCAGGTATAGCTGTCAAAGGAATTGCAGCTACAAGTAATGGTGGTAATCCATATGCAGGCTATTTTCAAGGTAAGCTGCATGTAACTGGTGATATAACAAAGACATATAATGCGGCCTCTCCAACTGGAGAACGTAGAGCTATGCCAATTGCATATGGCTCTATCAATGCAGCTGGTTTAATTCTTTCTGGCACACCTAATTTTACTGCAAGATGGGATGCAGCCGACCAACAATATGTACTTACAATTAATAATGAAATATATGTTCCAGCAGCTTATGTAACCACAGTGGCACCAAATGGTGTTAATTATCCTGTTATCCCAGTTACAGGAAATGTTCCTAATGATGCATTAGGAATAAGAATGTTCAATCTTGCTGGACAATCCATTCAATGTAATTTTCATTTTGTAGTGTATAAGCCTTAAAGTAAACTGACTGATCAGTATAAGAAAAAAAGTCCCGATAGAGGAGTTCTATCGGGACTTTTCTATACATACACAGATAAATTATCTAGCTATCATTAATGGTAATGATATGACTTCATTATTCATATATGTAATTATGACAGTATGATATCCATTTGCTAAAGATTCTACGTTCAATTCAATGTGATTATTATTGATATTATGTTGCATAGATACCTTTTGAGTGATATTTCCCAATGCATCTACTAATTGTATATGATTAATGTTTTTAGGATAATACGATTCAATAACAATATTATCTGATGCTGGGTTTGGATGTACACCAACATCTTGAGAGAAAACTGTTTCTTGAACATCAGAACTAGCTTCTGAAACAGCATATAAAGGGATTTTATACGTAGTTTTATTAGATTTAATAGCTAATTCTGCATTTTTCTGTCCTAATTGTTGACTTTGGAATGTCAACACAATGTCTTTACAATCACCACTAATGATGTCTTGCGGAAATTCTAAAGTAGATTTTAACGAAAATGCTGGATCTCCTAAAACCGTAATATCATTGATTGTCATATCTTGAGAACCCGCATTACAAATTCTGTAGACAGTATCTTTGGGTTGCTGATTTGTTTTAACCGTTCCAAAGTAAAATGATTTTTCAGAAATCGATTCAAAACAACTTTTTCCACTTAAGAGTACTTTGCCGCTTGCAATAATGCTATTGCTTTCAAATGATACATTTGCATAATTAAACACGCCAGATTCTGCATTAAAATGGAAGCCAATTGCTTTTGACTCACCTTTTTTAAGTGTAAATGGTGCATTTCCAGAAATAATTGAGAATTGATTAGCTTCACTTCCGGATATTGTCATAGAAGTAATAGTTAAGTCAATGTCTCCTTTATTTGATATTAATGCATTGAATATTGTATCGCTGCTTGTGCCTCGAGGTATGCACCCAAAATCAATTCGATTTGTAGATAGTACTAAATGAGGTCCAGGAGGAACATCGATTACTTTTAAAAAAGCTTTTTCGGATGTATCTGAAGAGCATTTATTATATACAATGCAATCATAATAACCGCTATCTTCAATCTGAGTGCTAGCTATCGTAAAAACAGAAGAATCAGTTCTTGGTATAATGATATTGTTTCTGCGCCATTTGTAGTGTAAATCAGTTCCAGCAGCAATTACTTTTAAACGAGTTTCAGATTCATGATATACAAGTGTATCTATAGGGTTTTTGTAAATATCTGCTAAACTTATAATACCAATATGTACCGATTTTTCTGCTCCAGATAAACCACAATGATTTTTTGCAGTAAATGAATAGATTCCAGTATCAGCGGGAGAAAAGTTATTTAATACAATTAATGAGTCTGATGTATTTATAATTTTTCCATCTTTTTTCCACTCAAAACCTATGATTTGTCCACCTGTACCTTGTCCTCTTAATCGAACGGAAGAACCATAACAAAATGATGTATCTTTAGATCCAAAATTTGTTGCAATTACTGGAGGCTCATTCATAAGAATTAAAGCAGCTTTTGATATCATAGATGAATTACAATCACCAGTAATAATGCAGTCATATTTACCAGTATCTGTAATGTATAAATAACTTATTGTATAAGAATTGTCATTTCCATTCGGAAGATTCTTGCCATTCCTTCTCCACTGATAAGTAAGATGTTCTCCTAAGGCGCCAACCGTAAGTGTTATCGAAGATCCTGGACATTTCAAAGTACTTTCTGGCTGCATAGTAATTGCAACTTTATTTCTGACATATAAAAAGAGTTCAGAACTGGTAATATCTACGCATCCTTTAATAATAACTTTATATCTGCCTCTATCAGAAATCTTAAGTTCATTGATAGTGAGAATTGCATCTGTTGCATCTTGAATAGGTTGTCCATCTTTATACCATTGATAAGTAAATGAAGTATTGTTGTCTGCTAGGATTACTCCTAAACGGGCTATATTCCCTTCGCATATAGAATCAATGGATTTCATTTGCATAGTAATAATAGGTATTTGTAAAACCGATATATCCGCATTATTAGTATCGGATATTGTTGAATTTGTTACCCTAAAACGATATGAATTTCCAAAGTTTAAGCCTTCAGGAATAATCCATTGATACTGCAGAATTGAAGAATCAACAGATCCAATAGTAATCCATTGAGATCCATTTCCTGGTGACATCTCGATAGCTGTGCTTCCGCTTAATTGAGTTCCAATCCAAGTTAGATTGATTGTGTTTCCTTTGCATAATGAACTTGGTTCATTATAGGAAGTGATTGTTATACTGGTTTCTGCCTGTGCATGTATAGATACAAAAGCGCTTAATGCTGCAAAAATCAGTACTGTAAAGATCCTAGGCTTTCTCATTTTTTTTCCCATACTTAGTAAAACATCCTTGTTCAAAAGTATTGGGTTAGCCAGGTAATTACTATGATAAATATCATAGATAACAACTACTTATAAAAAAAGCCTGAAGAGCAATCCCTTCAGGCTTTCAATAATTATGTGAGTGCTAATTACCTTTGAATTATGATTGGCAAACCAAATGATGTACCACTTTGAAGATTCACAATAGCAATATAAGAGCCTGGTGCTGTGTGATTAATATCAATCGAACACGAAGTTGAGAGGTTCTCCATATTATGCTTTGCGATAGTTTCACCCAAAACATTAATTAATCTTACAGAATGAATTGCTTGTGTAGATGTAATTTCAAGAATTTCAGTAGCTGGATTTGGGAATGCTGAAATTCCAGAAAGCATATCATATTCACTAATACTTGATGGTGAAGCATAAATTGCAGATAAAGGAATAGTAAATACTTGTGAAGCATTAGAAGATTGAGAAATTTTTACAAGTAATTCTGCATTATATGTTCCATCTTGATTAGTAGCAAAGCTAATTAATACCTCTTTGCATGTACCTGGCTCTATAGATAATGGTAAAGCTGGAGGATTAGGCAACATAAAAGTTGAAGATCCTTTTATAGACAACTCAGTAACAGAAGCAGCTTTTGTTCCTGTATTACAAATGTTGATTAATGTATCTTTTTTGTTTACAGTTATTTTTCCTAAAATTATTGGAGTAGTAGCAATATCTTCAAAGCAACTTGTACCAGTTATATTTATAAGGCCTGGAGAAGTAACAGAATTACTTGCAAAAGCAATTGAAGCATTATTTGTAATCTCTGATTTTGGAGAGAATGCTAAGCCCAATGCTTTTGTTTCATTAGCTGCTAGGATAAAAGGAGCTTGTCCTGAAACTATAGAATAATTAGTTGCTGCAGGGCCACTTAATGTAATCGCAGTAATAGTTAACTCTTCATTTCCTGTATTTGTTATAAGAGCAGAAATTACAGTATCCTTTGTTGTTCCTTTATTAACACAACCAAAGTCAATAGCTCTTGTTGAAAGTGTTAATGTTGGTCCTTTAGAGGCAGGTTTAACGCTTAAAAAAGTTTTTGAACTAGTAACTGTTCCACAAGCATTTGTAATAATACATTCATATGACCCACTATCAGCAAATTGAGTTGCTGCTATGGTATATCTATCGCTATTAGCATTATTAATATCTTTTCCATCTTTTTTCCATTTATAGCTAAGATTTGGCCCTAATGCTATTATGCGAAGTGATGTCTCAGTATTAACAATTACTGTAGTATCGGCCATATTTCTTGCTATTTGAGGCTGTGACAAAACAATAAGCTTAATTGATCTTTCATTACCAGATTCACCGCATTGGTTTTTAGCAGTAACTGTATATACACCAGAATCTGCACTTGCAATACTATTTATAGTGAAAGAAGAGTCAGTATTTGGGAGTAGATTTCCATTCTTTTTCCATATATATCCAGAAATAATAGCACCAGTACCTTGAGCAAATAATTGAAGTTTATTGCCAATGCATAACGATGAGTCATTACCAGTAAAATTAGATGCTGTTATAGGAATTTGAACCATTTGTACAGTAGCTGCAGAAGATGTAACAGCTGGAGAGCATAGGCCTGAAACAACACAGTCATATTGTCCTGCATCATTTGCAGTCATAGAAGAAATTGTATAAGCAGCTTTGTTCCCATTAGGTATGGCAACACCATTTTTTCGCCATGCATATGTTAGATTAGTACCGGTAGCAGAAACATTTAATATAACTTGAGAGCCATAGCAGGCATTTGAAGAATTAGGTTGGCTTGTAATTGCAGGGCTTTGTGCAATAAATACAAGTGATGCTTGGCTAGTAAGATTGGTGCATCCATTTAATTCAACAGTGTATTGTCCTGAGGCACCAATTTGTGCATTAGTTATTGTATATGTTCTTGAATTTGCTCCTGTTATTGGACTTGACCCTTTAAACCATTGATATGTTAAGAATGGATCTTCTTTATCAGGCATTACACTTAATGTAATATTTCCTCCAATACAGGTTGTATCAAAAGCTTTAGGTTGAGTAGCAATAATTGGTGTAGGTAAAACTGAAATATTAGCATCATTTGTGTCTGAAACAGCACCATTGATTACTCTAAAACGGTAATTATTTCCATAGGTTGCACTTGCAGGAATTGTCCATTGAAAATTAGTCACATTCGCAGGAACAGATCCAATTTGTGCCCAAGGTAAAGTTCCTGTTGGCGACATTTCAATGATAGTTGTTCCGCTTAATCCATTTGCTGTCCATAGAATGTCAAGAGGAGAATTTCTGCAATATTTAGCTGCATTATTTTGAGAATTAATAACGATGGAAGCACTGGCTTGAACATTTATAGTTATGCTTGACATTAGATTCCAAAAATCACCGGAATCACCACCATTATTATTTACTGCATTTCCGGCTGCTCTTAAAGTATATACTCCTGGTGTAGCAGGTGCCGTCCATGTAAATGTATATTCGGTTTCACCGCCTGTCATTGTAACAGGTGCAGAATGTGTTAATTCATTATTGGAGCTTACACAATTAGTCAAATTGGAAAAAGATCCTGCATTATTGTTGCTACTATTTTTTACTGCAATATTTACACCTGATTTTGGCATACTTGCATGTGCAACAACTACCTTAAATGTTTTTGATTCTCCAGTAGCGAGTGAAAAAGGTCCATTTCCTTCTCTTAAAAAAACGGTTGTTGCACTATTCGATCCACCATGGCATCCACCGCAACCATTTATAGAGCTTCCTATTTTTCCGCCACTAGATGAAAAAATGGGGCTTATATTAAAGAGGGTAGCCACACTTATCACAAAAAAAGTAAATAACATTTTAGCCATAATAGCTCCTGATATATTAACAATTGTTTTAAACAAAGGACATTCAAAAATAAGGGAATTGATTGAGTAGTTAATAAAACTATAATTTCTTTTTTAACTGAATAAGGGCTTCGAATGCCTGTAAAGGAGAAAGTGAATTGATATCGATATCTTGTAAAGCTCTTCTTATAGCATCATCACGAATTTCAAACATAGAAAACTGTGATTCTGATTCTCGCAAATGAACATCTTGGATTTTTTTATCATATTCTATAGCTTTTGTATTAATATAAACTGGAGAAGAAGTTTCTAAAGTGGAAAGTATGCTGTTGGCCCTTGAAATAACGCTTGGGGGTAATCCAGCCATATGTGCAACATGAATACCAAATGAATGATCGCTAGTACCAGGTATGACTTTGTGAGTAAAAAGAAGGCTTTGCAGGACTTCTTTTACTTCAACTTTATAATTAACTGCACGAGATAAATGTTCTGTTAAGCTAGTTAATTCATGATAATGAGTTGCAAAAAGTACTCTAGAATTCAGAATATCATGCACATATTCCGCAATGGCCCAAGCAATAGAAATCCCATCAAATGTTGCGGTGCCTCGTCCAACTTCATCTAACAGTAAAAGACTTTTCTCTGTTGCATTATTCAAAATATTTGCAGCTTCTTGCATTTCTACAAGAAATGTACTTTCACCAGCAGAAATATTGTCTTGAGCACCAACTCTTGTAAAAATACGATCTACAATACCAATAATAGCTGATTCAGCAGGTACATAGCATCCAATTTGAGCCATCAATACGATGAGTCCTACTTGGCGAAGATAGCAGGATTTACCTGCCATATTTGGACCAGTAATAATATGAATTCTTTGCTGTGCATCAAAAACGGTAGAATTTGAAACAAATGCATTACCAGGATGCAACATCCTTTCTACTACTGGATGTCTTCCTCCAACAATGTGTAAATCATTATTTTCATTAAGTATTGGTTCAGAATACTTGTATTGTTTAGAAACACTGGCAAAACTATATAAGCAATCTATTTTTGATATTACTGAAGCCAGCGCCTGAATTTGTTCTGTGAATTCAATGACTTGAAGACGAAGTTCTAAAAATAGATTCTGTTCTAATTCACTGATTTTATCAGATGCATTGACTATTTTTTCTTCAATATTTTTCAATTCTTCTGTGATATATCGCTCGGCATTGGCTAATGTTTGCCTACGTTCATATCTATGTTCTGGAACTTTACTTTTGTGAGTATTGCTAATTTCAATATAATAACCAAATACGCCATTCGAGCTTATTTTTAGAGATGAAATTCCAGTTAGATCTCTTTCTCTTTGCATATATTCTTGTATCCAATTTTTACCAGAATACATTGCTTCTACATATTCATCTAAGATTGCAGAATAACCACGATTAAATACATTGCCATTTCCGATAACTGCAGGGGCTTCTTCTTGCAAAGCTTGTTCGATCAGCTTTGTTAATTGGTCTAAAGGGATTAATTGATCAACTAATGATTTGAGAAATGGTGAAAGTTGAATGTTCCCAAATAGTTCTTTTAGAAGCGGAATTATATCTAAACTTTTCTTTAAGGCATATATATCTCTAGGATTGCATCGTCCAGCACATACTTTGGCAATTAATCGCTCTAAATCCCCAATTTGTTTCATGATATATTCACATTCTTGAAGAATATTTCCTGAATTCACAAAGGATTTTACTGCAGAAAGCCTATCCTCGATTGACTGTAAAGATCTAAGAGGTCTACCAACCCACATTTTGAATAAACGACTACCCATAGGCGTTTTAGTGTGGTCTAGAATTGCCAATAAAGACCCATCTTTTGCCTGATCATTCATCGAAGATAATATTTCAAGATTTCTTCTTGTTGCATAATCCAAAGTCATAAATTCAGATGGATTAAATACAGATATCTTGCTTATCTGAAGTGCAACAGATTTTTGGGTGTCTTGAATATATTGTAACACTGCACCTGCTGCAATAATACCTGCATGCATATCTTGAATGCCAAAACCCTTTACATTTTTGGTATTAAAGTGTTTTACTAAAACATCGTATGCAAATTGATATTCAAAAATCCAGTCTTCTAATTTTGTAATAGATGGATTAAATGGCAAGTCAGATATGTCGTCTTGAAGCTCTCTATACAGTGATTTAGATATGATAATTTCGGCAGGAAGACATAATTCTAGTATATGAAAAATATCTTTTTTAGCTATTTCGCAGGTGAAAAACTCTCCAGTAGAGATATCCGCACATGAAACTCCATATACCATAAAGCCTGATTTATGAAATTGAACTGATATTGCTGCTACATATGTATTTCTTTTTGCGTCTAATAATTTATCATATAAGCCAATTCCGGGTGTAACTACTTCTACAATGTCTCTTTTTACAATCCCTTTTGCTTGTTTTGGGTCTTCAACTTGTTCGCAAACTGCAACTCTATAACCTGCTCTTACAAGTTTAGGAAGATAAGTATCCAATTGATGATGAGGAAAGCCTGCTAAAGGTACTTCGCCTGCATCACCATTATTTCTTTTAGTTAAAGTTATGCCGCAAACAGATGATGCAATCACCGCATCATTTTCGAAGGTTTCAAAAAAATCACCCATCCTAAAAAGCATTACAGCATCAGGGTTTTTTGCCTTCATTTCTCTATATTGCCTCATCAGAGGCGTTTCTTTATCTTTCATAGCTTAGCTAAAAAGTCTTAATCTTATTTGTAATCAAACAATATATATGCAAATTCGTTAAAAAATGGGTTCGTTGATTATGGAAAAAAGATGGATGAGTTTTTTGAGTGTATTTGTGAAGGGATTAAGTAAAAAGTATGAATATTAGAACAATAATTGTATTTCTAAGTATAACTTTTAGTGTATTCTTTACGAACCAAGATGCAAATGCTAAGAAAGTTAGCTTTGAGGGTTGGTTTGTTCAGCCTGATATCGCAGGAATACTACCAATATGGGTAGAATTAGAGGTGTCTAATAATGGCAATATACAAGGGTGGTTTTGTTATAGAATAGATGGTGAAAAAACACTATTGCAGGGCATAGTAGATGAAGATGACTATAGTTTAAGTGTGCCGGGAACAAAAGGAAAATATAAAGAGATATTAACTTTTAGTAAAGATGCTGATTCTTTAACTGGGGAATGGAAAAAAGGAAATGAAAATATGTCTGTAACATTATATGATGCTACTGAAGATCAAGAACAATTTATTCCTTTACAGATTAAGACAAATTTTTCAAAAATGACAAAAAAACATAGTGATTCTATCCTAGATATTGAATATTTAATGGTTAGAAAAGGCTTGGCATCTGTAAAAGTTTATCATTCTAGAGCATCAGGAACTAGGGATTGGGCATCTTATCATACAATAGATTTACAAAAAAATAAAGAGATAAATCTTCTTGAATTTGTAGATGTAAATGCATTTAAAGCATTAAAAATTATTGCTGATAATTATGCAGAATTACAAGCTAGAGAGCAATTAGAATCATTAACTACAGAAGATATTATGGAAATGATACAATGTGGTTTTTCAGAAGAAGATGATTTTCACTTTGATGCTGTTGTTTTGTATCCTCATAAAACGGGTATAACATTGTATTATCAAGATTTATTTGGTTTAGACGAAGCTTGTTCGCCCTATATATTTCCTGTTGAATATGCAATTCCATTAAAAGACTTCACATCATGTATAAAAAAGGGTTCATTGTTATCTAGATTCTTTCATTGATACCTTTTGTTTTAATGCAGCTTTAACAAGTAATAACATAATTGGGACCTCGATAAGTGGTCCAATTACAGCTGCAAAAGCTTGGCCAGATGAAATCCCAAACACTGCAATTGCTACCGCTATCGCTAATTCAAAATTATTTGAAGCTGCTGTAAATGAAAGTGTAGTTGTTTTCTCGTAATTTGTCCCCATCCATCTACTTAGGTACCAGCTCACAAAGAACATAATAATAAAGTATAATGTAAGTGGTAACGCTATTATTAATACATCAAAGGGTAGTGATATGATAGTTTTACCTTTAATACTAAACATAATAATAATAGTTAGTAATAAAGCAATGAGAGTTATTGGGCTAATTTTCGGAAGAAAAGTATGTTCATACCAATCATTCCCTTTATATGTAATAAGTGTTTTACGAGAAATAAACCCTGCGATTAATGGAATGCCAAGATATATCATCACACTACATGCTATGTCAGAAATGCTAATTGCTATTACCGTGCTATTCATACCTAAGAATGGTGGGAGCCAAGTAAGAAAAAACCATGCATACAGACTATAAAATAGAACTTGAAACACACTGTTAAATGCAACTAATCCGGCAGCATATTCTCTATTCCCACATGCTAAATCATTCCACACAATCACCATTGCGATACATCTAGCTAAGCCAATCATGATTAAGCCTTGTACATATTCTGGTTTTCCGGGTAGAAAGACAATTGCTAATATGAACATCAGAATTGGACCAATTATCCAGTTTTGAATTAATGACAAAATCAAAACCTTGGTATCTTTAAATGATTCACCTATTAGTTCATATTTAACCTTTGCTAATGGTGGATACATCATTAATATAAGGCCTAAAGCCAATGGAATATTTGTTGTTCCAGCACTTAAACTTTGTATGTAATTGGGTATAAATGGGAATATATTTCCAGAGATAATTCCCAAAAACATGGCAAAGATTATCCATAGGGTAAGATATTTATCTAAAAATTTCATTTCTTTTCCAATAACAAAGAGGGAATATATTGAATGTATTCTTTTATCTCATCTCTTACACGTCTGTATATTTCCAATCCTAAGTGATTCGCAATATTTTTTGCCAAACTCGGTGGGTCATCAAAGGATTGATGAATATAGAGATGATTTCCTGGTATATATGGACATCGCTCATTTGCTGAATCACATACAGTAATAATTATATCCCAGCTAATTTCTGGCAAATCACTAATCAATTGAGATTGTTGTTGCGAAATATCTATTCCAGATTCCTGCATCACCAAAACTGCATTTGGGTTAAGTCCATGTGCTTCAATTCCAGCAGAGTACACGGCATACTCATTACTTAGTAGTGTTTTAGCCCAACCTTCTGCCATTTGTGAACGACAAGAATTGCCCGTGCACAGAAATAAGATATTGATCATAAAGTAAAATCATAGTGTTTTTTACTTACAAAATCGTAAAAAATCAAATTTAAAAGTGTAAAGAAATTGTAAAGTTTTTTTCAAAAACTGAAGCCACGAGAACTTATGGCAAATGTATATTCATATTCAATAATTATTGGGAGAAATTTTCCAAAAAAACAGGAGAAAGAATGTTTTTTATTGTAGATACACATATGCTAGTTAAACTAGAATATGTTAAAGTAGTAAGTATGTAGAGAATTATCTTCAGTAATATCAGGCATGTTAAATGCGAGATAACAATGTATAAGAAATGAATAATAACTATTAGGTAGTTATAAGTTTTAGAAGTAAGTAGTTAAAAACAAGATGAGAAATATTATAGCTTTTTGAGTGTTTCTACTTGGATTGTTCTTTTCATGTTGGCCTAACAAACTTTTTAAGAATTCTATTTGCTTCTATCCGAGATTCATTAGACCTTTTTAGATCCCATAATTTCACTGTTTTTGTTCTTGTGTCTTCTATATTTACTATTGGAAATGGATAATCAATTCCAAGAGTAAATGAATACATCGCCTCTTCTAGGGGAGTTATAGACCAAGGCTTATGGATTAAATGCAAGGGGAGTTTGCTTAATTCTGGACACCATTGTTTTATAAATTCTGCCTTTGGATCATGTTTTAAACTATTTGTTAGTGGATTATATGTCCTAATTGTATTAACACCAGTAGAACCAGCTTGCATTTGAAATTGTGTATAATGAATTCCTGGTTCATAATCCAAAAACTGCTTAGCCAAGTGATAAACACCAAGACGCCAATCTTGGAATAAATGATGTGAAAAAAAAGATACTAGCATAGCCCTTAATCGAAAATTAATCCAACCTGTTGCTTTTACACATCTCATTCCTGCATCAATTAGTGGATACCCAGTTCTTCCATCTTCCCATGCTTTGATAAAATTCTCATTTTTATCAGGCCAAATATGTTCAAAAGACTTATTAATACATTGGGTTTCATAAGAACAATCAGTTTCAAACTTTTGAATAAAGTGGCAATGCCATTTTAATCTAGATTGAATGTTTTTATGATTTCTGGTGTGTTGAATAGTTGTAGAATGATTTGCAATTTCTTGATAAACTTGCTTTATTGAAATATTCCCCCAAGATAAATAAGGAGATAATCGACTACATGAAATTCTGCTTTTAAGTGGTTGTGAAATATATGTAGAATAATTCTGAATTCGCTTTTCTAGAAAACTTTTTAAATAGATCTGTGCATACTGTTCTCCAGCAGGTTGAAATTCTTTCGGATATTTTATCATTTCTGAAAGTAGTGGTTCTGGAAAATGAAAATCATGTTTCCAATGTTCAATGTTACCTACTTTATAAGTATTATCTATTAATGGCATATTTGCCATCTTATACCAATCTTTATCCCAATCTTTCCGGTTTTTGATGCCACGTTTTATACCGTCTCTCTGACATTGAACCCAATTAATATGATGTTTAATGAAGAGTTTTTGTAAGTCTATATCAATATCATAAGTTAATTGAATACCACTTTCTTGATAACTAAAAACTTTTGTTACATCAAAACGCTTGATCAATGTTTCAAAAACTTCATGTGATTTTCCATAACACATTGAAATTTCACCTGAATATTGCCGTAAAGCTTTGTTCATAGACAATAGACTATGAAACTGAAATTGGAGATGTCTGATAGAAGTATCAGGATAAGAAATAATATCTGGATCAAAAATATAGAGAATGATATATGGTAAAGAATCATTTTCTGCCATATACAATGGGGCATGATCTGTTAGGCGAAGATCCCTTTTTAGCCAGACTATATTTACAGATTGTTTTTGCATAATATTGTAAAACGATATTCCTTAGATAGAAATTCCATTTCAAGGCAATCAAGGAGTTTTAACTATAAATGATAATGGTTGTTAAAAGAGTAATGATAAAAAAAAGCCCTGATTCAAAAAAGAATCAAGGCTAAAAAGTATTGTAGCGGGGGCAGGACTTGAACCTACGACCTTCGGGTTATGAGCCCGACGAGCTACCAGCTGCTCTACCCCGCGATCAATGTGATTACAAACATAGTGTATTTATCTGAGTTAGACAAAACAAATTAGATATTCCTATAAGACTCTATTACTAGCTACATTTATTATATATACTTTGTATGCTTATTCATTACTCTTCATTCTCATTGTTTAGTATATCTGAATTACCATTCCAAAGCATAAATCTTGCTAAAGCAATCTTCTTTTTTAGTTGTTCATCTTTGAATAATTGAAACATGCGATATTTTTTAACAGTTTTTTCAATCTCTGTTTTCATATCGGGGTTTGCATCAATTTCCTTTTTTATCAAGTCTCTAATTGATTTTTTCCATTCAATTAAAGAAGGTGCAGCCTCTTTGCCAATGTTTAATAAAAGGTTTCTATTGTTAGTTGCTATGGGTTTTAGCTGATTTAAAAGATTTTTATATGATTCTTTTAAAGGACTGATTCTTTTTTTCAACATCTCAGAGGTCTCTTCATCTTCGATGTCTTTTGCAGAAACTATATCTTTGGTAAGTTGAATTCTGGAAATTTTTAAAGCTGCTGCTTGTTCTCTTAAAGCATTAAGAGTAGAAAGATCATCTGTTGATAAGCCCTTGTCTAAAGTGGATTTCCACTCTAAAAGCTTAGGAAGCATATTCTGTTCAGCGTATCCTTTTATTTGATCTTTAAGCCTATCTTTTGACAGTAATGTATAAGCTAGAATACTCTGAGAAATTAATGCTATTACAATTGTAAAGATTATAATTGAATACTTTTTCATATTGGAAATCCTATTGATTTTTTGGTTTTTTCATTCAATCATTGTGAATTTGAAACATGCTATTTGATTGGTTCAAGGGGCCTAAGCACAGAAATTCCAATACTACTTGCATTTCCAGACAGGAACATAGAAATCCTTTTATCTTTATAGACTCTTTTCTTTAAAGATGATGCATGCATAAATAATGCTCGGCCTTTTTCATCTTTAAAAATCATACCTGTATGAGAATAATCAAGTCCTGTCTTATTTGTAGCTATAGCAATAATATCACCAGTTTTTAATTTGTCTTCTATCCCTTTTACTTGGTCTGTGGGTATATACCAATGTTCTTGGGCATTAATTCTATTTTCGATTTCTGCAATTTTGGGTATTAAAGTTGGATCTTTAACAAGTGCTGGATAATATTGAGGATTAGCAGACATAAATCCAACATGTAGATTAAATCTTTTTCCTCCAAGTTCCTTCGTCATATCTTTAATAACTTCTTTTTTTACATTATTCATTATCCATTCAGAAGTATAGTGTAATCTTGAAGTATATCCATCAATCTCTCCATCACGATATCTTGTAAAAGTAACTTGTTCAAGGAGTTTTGGAAATAAAGAGTCATTTTCGAGATTTTTATTATCCTTTTCTATTTTGAGGAGTCTGCTAATATTTAAAGAGTTTTCAAAAAATGTAACACAGTCTAAACCAGCTAAATCGACTGTACATTGTTCGGATTCTTTTTCTAAAGTGCCACCTATATATGGAATACCAATTAAATTTTCTCCAATTTTTCCCATGCATTCACCAATAGGTAATTTATCTGTACCATCTCTTCTTGCCCTGGAAATAAGATGATTAAACCTTTCTCCAGTACAAAGTTCATTGTCTATAGTATTATCAGCTAATTGTAATTGATTTCCAAGATGAATAGTCGGAGAAAAATTAATTACTATAAGAAAACTCAATAAGACTCTGTAAAATTTAGTTGAATTCATATGTATATACTTTTATTATTATTGATTTTAGGACATTTCATTTGTATTGCTTAAAATTGCAACCCGCTTATAAAACTGATTTTATATGTTTTAATTGTATTCTTACCCTTTAAAATATAATAGTTTCTCATATTATTAACTTTTTCACATAAAAGTTAAAGTTAATTAGGGATTATATAAAATTGGATAGTAAACTTAAGCTCTACATGTGAATTTTAGCTATATATGCCCATGAAAATAACAAAAAGAACCCGAATAGCCCTCATAGTTCTCATTGCTATGCTTTTTGGAATTATTGCATTTATCAAAACTAATAATCGAAATAATCAAGAAGTAACTGAAACTCTAGCAAATACGAAGCCTGCAAATAAAATTGAAAAAGCTCAGATAATAAAAGAAGATTCCGATAAAATCTTAGCCCTTGCTGTTGATTCAATCCAAGAAGGTCCAATAGCATCTAATCTAGTAGATACAGTTATTGCTATTGCTGCACAGCCAGGAGAACCTGGCTATACTGTGCAGCCTATCAAAGAGAAAATTGTAAAAACAAATGCGAAGAGAATTAATATTGCCTTGATAGGTGTAGATGCAAGGCTTGGAACTCTCTCTAAAAGGGCGGATGCAAATCATATATTGTCAATCATTCCGGATAGTGGAATTATAGAAATAATTTCTATTCCAAGAGATACTCCTGCTGAAGCTGGTATGCCAGATTCATCTGGGCAGAATAAATTGACGATAGTGTATGCCACAAGGGGTATCAGTGGTTACTTAAAAGAAGCTGCTAAAATTGCTAATCTTAATAAAATTGATTTTTACATTGAACTAGGTTTTTCTCAAGCAATGGGTATCATTGAATTACTTGGTCATCGTGATAGTAGATCAACATTGCAGGTTTTACGATCTAGAAAAGGCTTGGGTGGGGACGATTATCAACGATGTTTTAATCAAGGACAATATATTAGACAAATGATATTAAAACATTTTGATAAAGCTAATGGATTATTGGGAGAAATTTTAATACGTGGAGGGTTGGCACTTGTTCATTCTAATTTATCTGCTGATAATGTTAAATATATTGTTTCAGAGCTTGGTAAAAAGGGATTTCCCAAAAGCCCAGACTGCATTACAGTTAGGGTGCGTCCACAATTAATGCAGAAGTTTAAAGTCTACAATTTTGCTGATTCAGCTACAGTAAAGCAATTAAAAACCAAGATTGAACGCTTCAATACCTTCATGTCAAAAAAGGATACATCCTATCGATCTTCTAAGCAAATAAATATATCTGAAAAGCTTAATAATATTCTAATTACTGCTGCTGCCGATACAGCTAAAAGGCCTAAACAAGCTATCAATAAACTTCAAGCTTATTTTGATCAACATGCTTGGCTCCAGATCATGAATCAGCAAAGCAGAGAATCAATTAGATCTCGATTTGCCTCTATTTTATCAGTATCATATTGGAAATTAGGAAAGGGCGAGCAAGCTAAAAAAGTACTTGAAACAATTGAATTAGAAAAACAGTTGTTTAATGCTAGCCAGACAAATTAATCAGCAAAAGGAATTGATATGGTAGAGAAATCAAAACAATTAATTGATATCATTATAAGCTATGAACACTTGATTCAAGAATCATTTGCTAATTATCAGAATGCACATTTTCCTGCTAGAAACCCAGAGTTTTTCTGCTTGGAATTATGTGGAGAAGCAGGGGAATTGGCAAATTTAGAAAAGAAATTATGGAAGGGGAAAGATATACCAATGCAAGCAGTAAAAGAAGAAATTGCAGATGTATTTATATGTATCCATAATTATGCAAATGCAAGAGGAATCAACTTAGCGGAAGCAGTTTCTGAAAAACTTATAAAAATTGAAGAAAAACGTTCTGATCATGAACAATTAGGTACAATATATTAATGTACGAGTATCAACTTTCGATTGAATTGATTCCTATCAACACTCTGTAACTATATTGAACTCTTTTTGTCTTTTCATCTGTTTGGATATAAAATATTTGATACTTTTCTATACCTAATTATTTAAGTATTATAAGTAAATTGCATCAATCTCTAAAAAAACACTGATAAAGTTTATTATTACATTATTTCAATACAATTTTTCTAAGGAAAAAAAATGAAACAATTGTTTCGATTTGCAGTAATTGCAATTGCTGCATGTACTTTGAATTTTCTTCAATTATCTGCTGACTCACCACGTATGGTAATTGTAGAAGAAGCAACAAATGCAAGTTGTGGCCCTTGTGCTCGCCAAAACCCAACATTTCAAGCATATTTAGAGCAATCTGAAGTTAAGCAAGTAGCCATTCCAATCAAATATCAAGCTTGGTTTCCTGGTAAAGATATTATGAATGCAGCAGATACAAATTTCCATAATTCACGTGTTCGTTATTATGGTTTTCAAAATATTGGAGTGCCATGTGCAGCAGTAAATGGTTCTATTTTGTCTAAATCTAGTGATAGCTATTATGATGGCGCACCTTCTGACACAACAGCAATTAGTCAAGCTGTAGAGGCAATTAGAGGGACAACTTCTCCTATTACAATTACTATTGAAGAGACCAGAAATGGTAATACAATGAATATTCAAGTAGTTGTAGCATCTTCATCAGCTTTACAGTCAAATCAAAAATTGCGTGTAGTAATTGCAGAAAGATTCCATTATTATGCAGCTGCCGGTACAAATGGTGAAAAAGAATTCTATAATATCGGTCGCAAAATGTTTCCAAATTTAGATGGTGAAGCATTAACAATTGCTGCTGGTACATCTAAAACATTTAATTATTCTTATACAATTCCTACAACTGGACAATATGCTTTAGACCCAACAATGTTATATGTTGTTGCTTTTGTCCAAGACGAAGACTCTAAAGAAATTTTGCAAGCGCGTAGCAATGCAAAGGAAGATGCAATAGCAAATGTAGGTATTGAGCAACCATTCCTTTTAACCATACCTAGAAGCAGCAATCTTACTAAAGAAGTTAAGATTCTAAATGATGGTAATACACCTACAGAAGTAACAGTATCTATCGATAAAGATGCATATCCATTGCCAACAGGTTGGACAGCAACAGTAGAGCCAAAAACAGTTACAGTTCCAGCTGGCGAATCAGTTGCAGTTAGCGTAACAGTCAATTCTCCGGCAGAAGCAGCTTATGCATTAGTTGGAATTAAAGCAGTAACATCTTATGCTGATAAATTTAATCTTGCAGGTTTAAATGCTTTTGGTGTATTGTCTGAAAGTCCAAAAATTGTTACATATAGTGGCTTTACTACTTTTGGGGCAACTAATTATAGTTCTGGATTAGCAGCTTCTATCAAAAAAGATGCAGTAGTTATACCATATAACCCAGCTATTATTCAAGAATACATGGACCAAATTGCTGGTGCAGATGTTCAAATCTTTCCAATTGGTGCAAATCCAGTAGAATATCCAGAATGGACCGGTTCACCATTGCCTTATATCAATGCTGCTATTGAAAATGGTAAAAAAGTTATGTTGATTGCTCCTAGAGCTATGAATTATGCTTTTGCTGATGTACAAGGTGATGCAAATGGTAATACTGTAGGTGCACAAGATTTCTTTTCTAATGCAGGCTTGGCTTATTCACAAACTAAAGTTCGCTTTAGTGGCAATACATTAAGTCCATTTACAGTTAAAGGAGTTGCTGGCGATCCAATAGGTAATAAGCTTAATAATAATGCTACAATTCAAGGCAATACAGCAGCAAGTATAAATAATACCAGTTATACATTGTATACAGATGTATTTACTATTACAGATCCAACTATTGCAAAGCCTATCTTGTATTATGACAATATAGCAGGTGATTTGGCTGGTGCACGTATGGAATTAAATAATACACGTATGGTATTTTTAACATTTGGATTAGAGTCTTTAGGTGCAGCTACTGTTGCAAATGAAATTCTAAAGCGCTCTGTAGATTGGCTATTATCTGGTTCTGCTGCATCTGTTGATGAAGAAATAGCAGAAGGTTTTAATGCAGATTTATCTATGTCTATTAGCCCAAATCCATTAACTGAATCAGGTACAATTACTTACACAGTTAAAGGGCTGTCAAGTCAATTTGTTACTGTAAGTTTAGTAGATGGTCTTGGACGTGAAGTTGCACAATTAGCTTCAGGACAACAAATTCCTGGAACATATAATGTAAACTTTGATGCATCCCAAGTACCTGCTGGTGCTTACCGTATAATTACTCGTACAATGAATGGAAATGGTATTCAATTACCATTAATGATTGTACGATAATATTGGTTCAAACTTGAAGTTTTATTGGGATTACCTTGATTGGTAATCCCAATTTTTTTTGTAGTTTGTTAATACTTATATAGTTCACAAATTTTTTTGGAGAAATACAAATATGAAAAGAGTGTTTACCCTTTTTGTTTCGGTATGTGCATTGATGGTTATTAATGTAATCAATGTAAGTGCCCAAGCCCCAGTTAAAAGAGTTTTATTGGAACAATATACTGGAGCTTGGTGTGGATGGTGTGTAGATGGTAGTGTGGTAATGGAAGAATTACTTGAATTGTATCCCGACCAAATGATTGGTGTTAAGATACATCAAGGTGATGGAATGGAAGTGAAAAATACAGTAGGAACAAAAACAGTTTCTATTATGGATACTTTGGGTTCTTTTATTGCTGGCTATCCAAATGGAACAATAGACAGAGTAATGTTCAAAGGACAAACAAAGGTTGGTGTAAGCAGAAATCTTTGGAAATCATATGTAGAACAACAAATGGCTAAGCCAGCTGATGTTGATGTCCAAATCAAAAATGTGTCTTTTGATAAAGCTACAAGAAAAATTACTGCTGATTTAGAAGCAACATTTGTAAAAGCGGCATCAGGTGATATCCGTGTAAATTTGATGGTTATTGAGGATAATGTTACTGGAACAGGCGCAGCTTATGATCAATCAAATTATATTAGTAATAATCCAAGTTTTGTTGGACATCCTTACTATAATAAACCAGCAAAAATTGAAGGCTATGAGCATAGATCTGTAGTTCGTTCTTTCTTAGGTGGTGTATGGGGAATGAAGGGAATTATTCCTGCGGTAGCAGCAACAGCTACACCATATAAAACAACGTTTACCTATACTTTACCAGAAGGCTATAATGAAAATAATATAACTCTTGTTGGTGTAGTTCAAAAATATGGAACTGCCTCTACAGCAAAAGAAGTATTAAATGCAAATGAAGTAGGTTTAGTAAAATCTATAGCTAAAACAGAAACAGTTCTTCCTAATCCATATTTAAGTATAGCTAAAAATAATGAAGGAAATTCTGCTATTACAGTGAAAAATCTAAGCTCAGCTTCAGCTACAGTAAGATTAGAAATTGATACAGAAAATTCAATCATTCCAGAAGGCTGGTCAGCTTCATTAGAACCATCAGAAGTTAAATTAGATGCTGGTGGAAATGCTTCTGCAAGTGTAAAAATTAAAACAAATGACAAACAAGGTTATGCTAAAGTAATGGTGAAAGCTATTACAGAAGGCGATAATGTATTTGCTAGAACAAGTAAAGGAATTGTTTATAATGTTACACCAGGCATGAAATATGCAATTTATGGTAAACATGAAAGATTGTCATTAAATTATGGACAATATCTAGCATATAAAGGGCAAGAATTTATTGACAAAACAATAAATCTTCCTATTGATGCAGATTTAGCAAAAGCATATCCGCCTTCACAGTTTGATTTAGCATTAGTTGCTGTAGATTTTGGTAGTAGAGGGTCTTTAGGTGGAGATGCAGAATTTATTAATTCTCTAAAAGCAATGCTTGATGCTGGTGGAAAAGTAATGATAGCATCGGGATTAGAATTGTATTTTGGATTACAATCTTCAAGTGCTCAGTCAACAAAAGACTTTTTCCAAAAGACAATTGGAGTTAGTTTAAAAAATGCACAACCAACACAAAGATTTACTTCTGATGCACAAACAGGCGCGATTACAGCTGTAGATCCTTTCGGATTTGCAGGTGTTACAGGTGATTATATTTCAGATGGAATTGATACTGAACTCAATAAAGATGTTGAGCCAGATATTATGCCTTTCATCTATTATACAGATGCTATGAAATTAAATACTGGTAGTACAGCAATTCCTATTTTCTCATTTGATGGCGACCCTACTAATATCGGTGGTGTACGTTGGGAAAACGGTAATGCTCGTTTAGTTCTTTATACATTTGATATGGATGGTATGCAAAATCCAAATATCAGAGAAACCATTATGCGCAGAACAATTAACTGGTTGTTATTAGGTGCAATGGATATTAAAGAGCAAGAAAACGACCAATTATCTGTTAATGCAATGCCTAATCCATTCTCAACTCATACTAAAGTTCAGTATACAGTAAAAGGAAATACTTCGGAAGTTGTTTCAATGAAATTGTATGATGTATACGGTAATGAAGTGTATAACACAGGAAATGTTCACGCAGAGCCAGGAACCCATGGATATACTATTAATGCACAAGGCCTATCAACAGGTTCTTATAGATTAGTTATTACATCTCAAACGGGTAATGCTGTTCAAATGCCATTAATGATAGTAAAATAATGTTTGTTTAGAAACAAATAGTTACAAAAAAGCCGATATTTCGAAAGAAATATCGGCTTTTCTTTTAAGTAGATTTTGCAAAAAAAGTAAAGAATAGAAAGAGGTTTTGTATTTTTGCTAACAATCTTGAAATAGGATTCAATTACACTTATTAATAAGTATTTGATATGACACAAGAAATCAAATTTTCACAAGAAGAATTAGCCGAAATTGAACGTCTTAAAGCGCAATATCCCGAACCAAAAGCAGCAATTATGCCCGTGCTTTGGATGGCCCAACACAAATTTGGTTGGTTATCAGAAGACGTAATGAAAGAAGTTGGAAATATTATGAATCTTCCATTTTCTCATGTAAAAGGTGTAGCAACGTTCTACACTATGTATTTTAAAAAACCTATGGGTACATTGCATGTTCAAGTGTGTACAAATGTATCATGCATGCTAAGAGGTGGAGAAGAGATATATCATCAATTGTGTGAGAAATATGGCATTGGCCATAATGAAAGAACAGAAGATGGTAAGATATCATTAGAAGAAGTAGAATGTATGGGTGCATGTGGAGGTGCTCCAATGATAGCCATAAATGAAGATTTTCATGAAAATGTTACTTTGAAAGATGTATTGACTTTAATTGAACGTGCAGCTTAATCTTATGAAATCTATATTGACATATATACCAATAAAAACACATCATATACTATTGATTATGTGTACAGTTTTTATTTCTAGTGTATTGTCTAATTATTCTTTGCCAATTCATTTAATGCTGTATCCTCAACATGTAATACATAACTTTGAATGGTGGCGATTATTTACCCATGTTGTGGCAGTAAATGATTGGTCATTAGCATTAACATCATTATTGGTAATCATGTGGATAGGTACAGAAATAGAATCTTTCACCCATAAATCTTTTTTTTCAACTGGCCTAATCTCAAGTGCATTTGTATTTGGATTACTATATTCACTATTGCCTATAAACAGTCCCTCAATGGGAGCTGGGCTTTTTTCTATCTTATATTGTTCTTCTTTATGTCTGACATTATTGAAAAATGAGGGTGTTACATTAGGAGCATTTAAAAAGATAAAATTAACAATAGCTTCTACACTGATTATTGGATTGTCAATAGTTTATCTTACGGTAGGTTTTTTTTCAGTAGAAGTCGATTTTGTATATAAAGCTTCTATAGAAATAGGATTTGGATTATTAAGTGGTGGTGTTGTAGGATTGTATTGGAACTGGAAGAATAAAAAGCATATAGCAACTTTATCAGCTCATAAGAAAAAAATATTGGCACATTCTGAATTGAATGTTCCGGTAAAAGCAAAACAAATGATAAGTGATACATATATTTCTATTCAGGAAGTTTCTATGTCATCTTCACAGCATATCAATGCAGAAGAAGATACTGTTGAATCTATGGATGACAATGAAAAACTTAATTTTATATTAGAAAAGATTCATGTAGAAAGCATTGAATCCCTAACTCAAGAAGAAATTAACTTTCTAAAGAAATATTCTGAATCTTAATTTATTTAATGAATTTTATCTTTAATACAATGTCTAATCAAGTTAAAGTATCAATAGGCGGTAAAGAATTCACACTGAGAGGTGAAAATGAATTCAAAATTAAGCACTGTGCACAAGAAGTTGATCAACAGTTAAGAACATTGCAAGGTACACTTACAGATCAATCAACGCAAACATTGTCATTAGTTGCAGCACTTAACTTAGCAGAACAAAAGTTTGAATTACAAGAACAAGTATATCAAGTACAAAATAGATTGATATCTGAAATCGAAAAAATGACAGCATTTATTAATCAGAGTATACAATCCTAAAATATTATATATACTGATTTTGACATATGCCGCCTCATACTTTTATGTTACACGTCATTAAAAAGAACTTATAAATGAAATCATAGGGATCAGACTCTTTATATAAATTACAGGCCTCGCCGATACTTATCGGAATTTTAGTATTCAATAGAATACAACTGAAAGTTCAGTGGAAGTAAAATATATAAAGGATGAAACCCACCGTGTGTGAAGAGAGTTCTTTCGTCTCGTCTTCGGCATGCATCGAAAGATGCCCAGAAAAGTATGAAGCGGTTTTTTTAACTTAAAACATTTACTATATATTATCCTGTTATGTGCATAGCATATGAAGGATGCTTTAAAAAACGCAAGGGCGTTACAATGACTTAAGAGTAAGGATACATTAATTTATGAGTGAAATACAAATTATCGCATTAAGTATCGTTGGTTTTGCTGTAGGATTTGCTCTGGCATATTTTGCTGGAAATAAAATGGCAAAATCAAAGATTGAAGAAGCCGAAGAAAGAAAAAAACTTCTTCTTGAAGATGCAGCTAAAGAAGCAGCGGCATTAAAAAAAGAAAAGCTTTTAGAGGTTAAAGAAGAATGGCATAAGAACAGACAAGAATTTGAAGCAGAAACTCAAGACAGAAGAAACAAAATAAAATCTGCTGAACATCAGCTTTCTCAAAGAGAAGAATCTATAGAAAATAAACTTGAACTTATAACAAGAAAAGAAAAGTTTATTCAACAAGCTGAAGGTACTTTTCAACAAAGAGAAGAAGAATTTAAAACAAAAGAACAAGCATTAGTTCAACGTACAAAACAGATTGATCAAGCTTTAGAAGAACAAACAGTTCGTTTAGAAAGAATTACTGGTATGACCCGTGATGATGCAAAAAAGTATCTGATGGAAAATATGGTTAATGAAGCTAAATCCGAAGCTGCGCAAATGGTTAAAGATATTCGTGATGAAGCAAAAATAAATTCACATAAAGAAGCACAAAAGCTAATTGTACAAGCAATTCAAAGAACTGCTTCTGATCATTGTGTAGAAACAACAGTGTCTGTTGTGAATTTAGCCAGCGAAGAAATGAAAGGTAGAATTATCGGTAGAGAAGGAAGAAATATTCGTGCATTTGAAGCAGCAACTGGTATAGACCTTATCATTGATGATACACCAGAAGCAGTTGTGATTTCAGGTTTTGATCCATTTAGAAGAGAAGTTGCCCGCGTTGCATTGGAACGCTTAATGTCCGATGGAAGAATTCATCCGGCACGTATAGAAGAAGTAGTTGAAAAAGCCAAAAAAGAGCTTGAAGAAGAAATTATTCGCGTTGGTGAATCTGCATTATTGGAATTAAATATCCACAATATGCATCCTGAATTGATTCGTCATATTGGTAAAATGAAATATCGTTCTAGTTATGGACAAAACTTATTGCACCATTCAATAGAAGTTGGATTTTTATGTGGTGTTATGGCAGTTGAATTAGGATTAGATGTCAATATGGCAAAAAGGGCAGGATTGCTACATGATATTGGTAAATGCGTAGATAGAAATATCGAAGGCCCACATGCATTATTAGGATATGATCTAGCCAAAAAATATCGTGAACATCCAGTAATTTGCAATGCAATCGGCGCCCATCACGAAGATATGGAAATGGAAACCGCTATTGCTGTTATTGTACAAGCTTCTGACAGTATAAGTGGTGCCCGCCCAGGAGCAAGACGTGAATCAGTAGAAAATTATGTGAAACGTTTAGAAAAATTAGAAGAATTAGCTACTGCATTCGAAGGAGTAACTAAAACTTTTGCTATTCAAGCTGGACGTGAAGTGAGAGTGATAGTTGAACCAGATAGAGTAGATGATTTAAGAGCAGATCAAATAGCTCATGATTTAGCTTCTCAAATAGAAAATTCTATGGAATATCCTGGACAAATCAAAGTAGTCGTTATCAGAGAAAGACGAAGCATGTCTTTAGCAAAATAAATTCACCATTCATAAGAACATAGGATAGAAATAATGTCTTCAACATTTATTATATCGGCTAAAAGAACCCCAATTGGTGCATTTTTAGGTTCTCTTTCTACATTTTCAGCACCACAATTAGGTTCTATTGCCATTAAAGCAGCTTTGGATGCAGCAGGTTTGCCATTAGATTCAGTTAGCGAAGTTATTATGGGAAATGTATTAACTGCTGGAGTTGGCCAAGCACCTGCAAGACAAGCAGCTTTGGGAGCAGGTTTACCAGATAGTGTTCCTTGTATGACAATCAATAAAGTGTGTGGAAGTGGTCTAAAAGCTGTTATGCTAGCAGATCAAGCAATTAGATGCGGTGATGCAGAGATTGTAATCGCTGGTGGACAAGAGTCTATGACAAATGCTCCGTATTTGTTACCAAAGGGAAGAACTGGCTATAGATATGGAAATGGACAAGTAATTGATTCGATGCAATATGATGGATTAACTGATGCTTATCAATTTCAACCAATGGGTGATTTTGCTGAGAATTGTGCATCTGATTGTAATATTACTCGATCAATGCAAGATGAATATGCAATTATGAGTTATCAAAGAGCAATTGAAGCACAAAAGTCTGGTGCTTTTGCTAATGAAATTGCTCCAGTTCTGATTCAAGATAAAAAAGGAACAATTTCTATAGATACTGATGAAGAACCAGGTAAAGTACGTTTTGATAAAATTCCTGATTTAAAGCCAGTTTTTAAAAAAGATGGTACAGTTACAGCCGCAAATGCAAGTTCTATAGATGATGGTGCAGCCGCAATCGTATTAGCTTCACAGTCTGCAGTTCAAAAACATGGATTACATCCGATTGCAAAAATAGTTGCTCAAGTATCATTTGCCCACAAACCTCAAGATTTTAATACAGCACCAATCGAAGCAATTAAAAAAGTATTAGAAAAAGCACATCTCACAATAGAACAAATTGATTTGTTTGAAGTAAATGAAGCTTTTGCTGTTACAGCATTATCTGCTAAAAATCAATTAGATATTCCCTTAGAAAAAATGAATGTACATGGTGGAGCTATTGCTTTAGGTCATCCTATCGGAGCATCAGGAGCAAGAGTTTTTACTACTTTACTACATGCTCTAAAAAATCATAATAAAAAGTATGGTTTAGCAACGCTTTGCATTGGTGGTGGCGAAGCAAGTGCTGTTATAGTAGAATCACTTTAGAAGAAAAACAAAAAAATAATGGCAGTCTTTGAAATAAGGACTGCCTTTTTTTTTCTTATCATTACAATGAATTATGAATCAGATTATGTCAATATTTAAGAAGTTTGATACAGAATCAATGTTTTTTAATTCTGCTTCATTTGCCGATAGAATTAATCATGAAAAACGGGCTTTTATTCAATTTCAGTCCATGGATTATGCGCAATATAAATCTCTTAGAATTGCATATTTATTAGAAGAAATATCTACAGAAAACTCTGCATTAAAAACCTCGATAATTGAATATGTTTCTGCTTTTAGGCCTTCAATTGCGATTTATGCTGGATCTTTTAATCCATTTCATCTAGGACATTTAAATATTGTTCAAAAAGCCTCAACAATCTTTGATAAAGTTATCATCGCAAGAGGAATAAATCCTGAAAAAGAATTTTCATTGGAACAATGGTCTAGTGGACTTATTTCAGGATATCAAATACTAGATTTTAAAGGTTTATTAACAGATATTATTAAAGAGCAAAGTATCAGTGCTAATGTTACTTTGGTGAAAGGATTAAGAAATGGGGATGATTTAGATTATGAAGTAAATCAATTGAGATTTATGGAAGAAATGTATGCTGAGTTAAAGACAGTATTTATTCAATGCGATAAAGAATATGAACATATCTCTTCCTCTGCTTTAAGGAATTTAGAGAGAATTCAAATAGGTCTAAGTAAGAAATATATACCTTGATTTCAAGAGCACACAGGGGACTCTAATAATACAATTTCTTTATTATCGGCATCCATAGAGATATTAACTCCAAAGGGTAATGTCAGCTTTTTAGCAATATGTCCATAGTCAATATTAGCTAAACTTGGTTTATTCGTTTTCAGAGAATATTCTTTAAGGATATCTTGATAATTTCTTTGTGGAACGCTTGTAATTGGATTGTTTGGTGGTGTAAATTGACCAAACAATAATCCATTAGTCTTAGATAAGATTCCATTAAGCTCTAACTGACACAGCAATCTGTCAATTTTATATTGCTCTTCTCCAATGTCTTCTAATAACAATATTGTATTGCTAAACTCAGGAAGAAACTCTGAACCACACAAAGAAGCAATCAAACAAAGATTCCCGCACATTAATCTACCTTCGGCAAGCCCAGATTGAAAAGAAAAACTATCTTGTGTAGGAATAGTTCTTTTCTCGCTTGTATTCATCAAAATATCCCATAATGATGATTCAGTAAATGGATCGATAGAATCTGCCATATCTACAGAAGGCATTGCTCCGGAAAAAGTAATGAGCCCTGTCTTATTAAAAATGGCACATTGTAATGCTGTAGTGTCAGAAAATCCTACAAAAACCTTTGGATTTGCGGCAATAACATCATAATTGATATATGGAAGCATTCTGGCGGTTCCGTAGCCTCCCCGCGCGCAAAAAATTGCATCCACAGAAGTATCAGAAAACATAGCTTCAAGATCATGTATTCTTTCTTGATCGGTTCCGGCTAAGTAACCAGCATAAGATGCAAGGGCAGAATTTCCAAGTTTTACAGTAAATCCTTTCTGTTCTAAATAAGAGATACCTCTTTGTAAACGTTCTGGATCTCTTTGAGGAGATGCAGGAGAAATAATGCCAATTGTATCTCCTGCTTTTAATACTTTGGGCTTTATAATCGTATTCATCTTACATGTTCTTGATAGTATTCATAGCAATAAATGCACGTGGAATTGCCAATAGTTTTTCTGAAAAGTTTAAATGAGCTCTTTTTAAAAAAGGGTTGAAATTCATTTTAGCTATTTTGTTCAAAATACGTCTATAATTTGTACTCATTAATTGAACAGTTAATCTGCTGTCTTTTTCTAAATATGCAATTCCAATATCTGCACTATCATAATATGTATTAGCTCTTTCAATTTGGAATTTCATAAGATGTACTAAAGCAGGTGAATATCTTTTCATCAGAATATCATCTTCTGAAATTCCATATGCTTTAAGTTCATCCAATGGAATATAAATTCTTCCTCTATCAGCATCTTCAGAAATATCTCTGCAAATATTTGTTAACTGCATTGCTATACCTAAATCTATAGCATGATTTAATGCCTTTGGCGAACTATATCTAAAAATTTCTGATGTCATTAGCCCAACAACCGAAGCAACTTTATAGCAATATGTATATAGATCTTCGAATGTATTAAATCTATCCAAATATGTATCCATTAATACACCTTCGATAAGTTCTTCCGGAAGATGTTTTGGAATAGAGTAGTTTTTAAGAGTATCTGCCCAGGCAATCATTACTAAAACTGTGTCATGATCATGATTATTAAAGTCTATTTGGCCATTATACACATTCTGAATAGCAGATTGCCAATTAGAAACTAATATCCTGATATTCTCCTGCAAAGTTCCATGGGGAGCATTATCTACCAAATCATCTACATATCTACAAAAAGCATAGACTGCATAGCAGGCTTTCCTTTTTTTATACGAAAGAAAGTAGCTGGCAAAGTAAAATGTCTTGGCGCATGTATATGTTATGTTCTGACAATACTTGTAAGCATCTTCTATTAAAGCAGGATTTGTTGTATTTGGCTTTTTCATAATTAAAACCCAGCTGAAATACCAAATCGTAATGTTCTTCTAGTAAGATACCGAGCGGGATTAAAAGGATAAGGACTCAATGGAGATTGTAAATCTGGATATTTGGGATCATTTAAACCTAGTGAGGTTGGGTCTCCAAATTCATAAGATCTTCCTGTAACGGGATTGATAATAGTAGAATTTTTATTGTCGAATAGATTTATTACTTCAAAAGAAAAAGTAACTCTGCTACCAGACCACATGAAAGTCTTCTGAAGATTTAGTTCTACCCACCACCAATTTTGTCCAATAGCACCTAAAGGGTTTTGTTCATCTGTTCTGTATACGGGCCTTCCATTATCTAGTACTTGTTGATTGCCAGTATTTGGGTCGATTACTGGTATTTGGACTGTATATCTCATTCCAGACTGATAAAAGAATCTAATATATGCATTGATATTATCTAGGTCTTCTATATCAAAGAGTGGCTTACTTTTTGGAACAATAAAATTTGCAGTTGCATTTACTTGTAAAGGTCTATCCCAAGGCATAAAATCTTCGGTAATCCTTTCTGACGAAAGACCTCTATCTACTAAAGCAGCTTGTTCAGCAGAGCTGGATTTACCTGTAACAACAGAATAAGTGCTCGAGATTACACCAGTAAACCAATCGCCGATTCTTTTTTTGTATTCAATTTCTAATCCTCTAGAACGAGCATAATCGCCATTAATATATGTAGTAAAAGATCCACCTAAAAGTCTTGGATTTTGATTTTGGATGCGTCTAGAAGTTACATAGTCAAATATATCTTTATAATATGCAGTTATTGTTAATACATCATTTTCAGTTAATTGATTTCTTATTCCAAGTTCATAACTTATTGTAGTTTCAAAATTCAAATCTGGATTGCCATATCGTTGAAACGTTGAATTAGCTGCTTGAGGCATCAGTTTTGCATATACAAACTGAGGTCTTGGTAGTTTATTGAAATGTCCATAACTAAAGAACAACATTTGATTTTCTGTAATTGGATGAGAAACTCCTAGTCGAGGGCTTAATCGAGCTTTCCAATGTCTGCCAAATAATTCAAAAGTTCCATTATTATATGATTCCCTTTGGAAATCAGTAATTGTAGGGATATTTACATTTGCGATTGCACTATCTACAAGTAAGCCAGGTGCCCAAATATCCATTCTTATTCCATAATTAAGAATCAACCCCTTAAATGAAATATTGTTTTGGACATATAATGCCCCAATTGTTGTATTAGTTTTAAAGATATCATTATTTAAACCAAGTGGGCCAAGCCAAGGAGAAAATATTTCGGCCTGTTGAAGTTCTTGAAAGCGGAATTCTGCACCTGCTTTTATTTTGTTCTTTTCAGAAATATAGCTTGTTAAGTCTCCTCTTAGAGTCCATTCATCCATATAATGTTCGCGCCAAATATTGCCATTTCCTGTGTCAAAAAAACCATCGCCAGGAATAATTCCCAGCCTAGTGGAGTCGCCTGATTCATAGTATTCAGCAGGAATTTGTGGGATATCTTGTGGTTCTCTATAATCAGAATAATTTTTACCATTAGCGTCTACTTTAAGATGTGTAAAGAAATTACTTATTCTTAATTCATATAGTGTTGATGGCCCTAATGAATGATAAAATGTAATAGAATTTAATTTTTGTATCGTTGCATAGGTTAAAGCCCCTGCAAAATTACTTTGATAATTAAACTGATATCCTGGATCTGGAACTACATATTCAAGATTTGTTTGAACAGTTCTTGTGTTTTGATTCATTCCCATACTATTTGTATGTGTATATGCTAAGCGCATAGAGGGAGATATAATCCAAGACAATTTGCCCATAATATTCACGCTATTGTCTTGTCTTAAAGACATCCAAGGATGTACCAAAGTAGAGCGAATTGGAACCCTTGCAAATTCAGGAGTTAAATCATCAGAGAAATTTCCATAGAAATTAAGGAAAAAGCTAAGTTTTCCAGGTAGTTGAAGTCCTAATGCAGGTAATAGACTTGTTGTTATTGGCTCTGGGCCTCCAAAAGTAAATTCTGCGATATCAGTAGCGAATGAAGAATTGGTGTCTTTGTCAAATGGATTTCTATTAAATACTCTTTGAGCTCTTCTATACGATGCAGTTCCTTCGTATTTAGATGCTCCGTCTCTTGTTTTTATATTTACTATACCACTAGTTGCTTGGCCATATTCAGGATTAAATCCGCCAGTTATTACTTCTACTTCTTGAAGCGAGTTTGCAGAAAGTTGTAGCCCAAATCCTGTGCCGGCTAGTGGGTCTTGAACTGAAACACCATCTAATAAATATGCTGCCTCATAGCCACGGCCTCCACGAATAAATATTTCTTTGTTCTGGGATGTTAAGCCTGTTTGCTGTGTTAGTACATCTGTAACATTTTCAGCTACCATTTGCTGTATATTTTCTCTGCCAACGGATCTTAGACTTTGAGTTTCTTCTACATCTACTAAAGGTCTTTCACCAATAACAATAATATCTTTATCCAAAGAAACCTTTGATTCTTCCATGGTAAAATTAAGTGTTAGAGTATCTTTTTTGCCTATAGAAATCCCTGTTTTCTTTATAGTTCTAAATCCTATACGAGTTAATTCTAATGTATAATTTGAACCAGCAGGTATTTTTTTTATACTATATCTTCCATTTGCATCAGAAATTGCTCCATAATAAGTTCCTGTCATTCTTACTGTAACAGAGCTCATGGGTTTTCCGCTACCTTTTTGTGTAATCAACCCATTGATTATACTTTGAGAATATGCTGAAAATGAACCGATAATTATCAGTAAGCAAACAAGTATATTTCGTAATTGAAGTATAGAGGGCATTATATTTAATATATATCTGACAAATGTAATTACATGCAAACTTAGTGTATTATAGATACTTTTTGTCTAAAATCATAAGATAGCTTTTGGATTTGTGCCATAAGGACAATGTCTACAAATATTTCGGCAGCAATAACCTCTTTTTAAGTGTTTGTTTTTTGTAAAGACAAGATTATTCGTAAATGGATCTCTATAATAGTCTTTATCTTGCAAACAAGTTGAATCATGTATTTCTTTAATAATTTTATAATGCGCAGCTTCTTCTGATTGTATCATATATTATTGTGTTTTTGTTCTATACAGTATTGCTCTGATAGTAATTGCAATAATTATAATTGCTCCACCTATCATTGGCCATATTCCTATACTTTCTCCCAAAAGCAAGAAAACCCAAATAGGATTTAAGATCGGTTCTAAAACTGGAATCAGAACAGCATCTAAAGCAGATACATGTTTTATTGCTTTAGAATAGAGTATATATGGAAGCCCTAATTGAAAAACTCCTAGAACGATTAAAGCTATCATACTTTGTTGAGAAGGAATTCCACTGTCTATAATAAATGGCAAGCCAATTATACCTGTTAGAATATTGCCCAAAATAAGAGATTCTAGTGGTGATTCATCTTTTTGTTTTCTTAAACACAGTGCAAGCCAAGCAAAAGAAATACCAGCTAGGATTGCTATTATATTACCTAGTAATCCATCATGACTTAATTTCTCCATAAAAAACAAAGCCATGCCGCCAATTACAGTTAGAATTGTAATCCAGTCGATTGTTGTAATTTTCTCTTTTAAAAACCAAAAACTAAATAAAGCAACATAGATTGGCCCAGTATATAGTAATAAAATTGCATTTGCAGCGGTTGTTAATTTGTTTGCAATTACAAATAAAATAACTGTTAAAGCATAGGCTACTGCACCCATGATCTGGATACTAGACCATGTAAATTTGGGCTTTTTTACATAAGCCCACATGATTAAAGCTGCTAAGATACTTCTTCCACCAGCGATTGCTACTGGATGCCATTGTATATATTTAATTAAAAAGCCACCTTTGCTCCAAAGTATTGCCGTGCATATAAGTAAAATTATTGCTTTAGATTTCGAACTCAAGTATTGCATATTACTGTTGTGTATATATTTACTTACCTCAATGTAGGTATTAGCTATTAAAAGGTGCTAAATTCATTATTTTGTGTACAAGATAATTGACTAAGCAATAAATGAAAAATAAAGAATGAAAAAAGTGAAAGTTTTGTTTGTAGGAGATATAGTTGGTGATCCTGGTATGGGTGCAATTCGACTTTTTCTCAAAAATTTTATAAAAAAATACGAAGCAGATATTGTTATCCTTAATGGTGAAAATATTTGCAATGGTAAAGGATTAACTGATAAAGAATCTAGAGAATTATTTGAATTAGGCGCAGATGCAATTACCACGGGTAATCATATATGGGAAAACTGGCAGTCAAAACCCTTGCTTGCAAATAATCCGATGGTAATTAGACCATATAATTATCCTCCAGGTAATGCTGGAAGAGGATATACATTTATTAAAAAAGATGGGATTCCTACTATAGGTGTACTGCAATTACAAGGCCGTACATATATGCAAAGCATAGATTGTCCTTTTAGAGGCGCAGATTATGCATTATCCAAAATAAAAGAGCAAACTCATATCGTTATTGTTGATTTTCATGCAGATGCAACTGCAGAGAAAGTATCTATGGGTTGGCATCTTGATGGTAGGGTATCTGCTGTCCTAGGAACACATACACATATACAAACCGCAGATGCTTGTATCTTACCTAAGGGAACTGCTTACATTACAGATGTTGGAATGACAGGTCCTTATGATTCAGTGTTAGGTATGAACAAAGAAGTTGCTCTTAAACGTTTGATTTTACAAACAGCACATAAATATGAAATGGCAGAAAATGATGCAAAGATATCAGGTGTGGTATTAGAAATTGATGCTGAATCTGGAAAGTCTTTATCAATAAATCCTTTTATGTTCCCTGAAATGAGGAGAACTATTGATGAGTAATACTATGACTACGATCGTTCCTGGAGATATTCCCCATAAAGATTTGCATCAGATATTATTAAGTGGAGTTGCCCCAAGGCCCATAGCATTAGTGTCTACAATTAGTAAAAATGGAATATGTAATCTATCACCATATAGCTTTTATAATTCATTCGCCTCAAAGCCGCCAATCATTGCTATCGGCCCAGCTATTAGTGCAGCTACTGGTAAAATAAAAGATACATATACAAATATCATCGAAACTGGTGAATGTAGCGTCAATGCTGTTACTTTTTCAATGACAGAACAAATAAGCCTAGCTTCATGTGAATATGACAATACTATTGATGAATTTATTAAGTGTGGTCTCAATAAACAAGACTCAATATTAATTAAAGCACCAAGAGTATTAGAATCTCCCTTTCAAATGGAATGTGTATTTCTAGAAACAAAGGAACTGGGAAGAGAAATTGGTGGCAATGGAAATATCATGCTTTTGGAAGTAAAAAGAATACATATATCAGATGATGTTATTGTAGATGGTAGTATTAACCCAGTTAAATTAGATTTGATTGCTAGAATGGGTTATGATTATTATTGCAGAGCAGATGCAAAGTCAATTTTTCAAGTTCATAAACCAAAATGGAATGGAATTGGATTTGACAATTTACCAGAAGATGTTTTAAAAAGTGAGATTCTTAATGGAAGTGATCTTGCAATCTTAGCAGGTGTGAAAGAAATTCCACATAATACTGTTGAATCTAAAGAGAAAGCTTTGGAGATTCTTTCTAATGTTGACGAAATCAACCAAGAAATCAACCTTGGCTTGATTTTTGATTCCTCTTTAAATGCCATTAGACATAATGGAATAAAAAAATTATTAAAGATGGGTTTTATACATGAAGCTTGGTCTTTAATAAATAGATAATATATATGAATGAATTTGTTCGTAATTGATAATCAATGTACAGAAGATTATTTGTTATTAACTTTAGTTTCATTTTCATTGTGGAAAATTATTTGGACCTATTAGGAATTTTTTCTTGCTAGGATTCATTGTTTTACCTATTTTAGTTCGTTGCATGTAGCCCATGCACAATGCTTGAATTCTGTTTATGATGCATTCGATTACTTAAGTAATTGTATTTTAAAGACTTAGAAGTTTAATATTTCATCTGTGTTTTTGAATGCACCTACTTAAAAGCGTGAAAGCAACATTTATATATTTCTTAATTGATGTATACTTATACAATTGATTAACATTAAAAGTACTATACATAAATATTTTTTACCTTTTCTTACATTCTTCGGAGTTTCTTTATGAACCGAATGAAAAGATACTTTTTGTCGATAGGCATTGCATTAGCCTGCATGCTTACGATATTTGGTTTTTCTCCCAAAGCGAATGCACAATATTGCATTCCAACCAATCCATCTGGTTGTTTGTATTTGGATTATATTCAAAGTTTTTCATTTGCTAACATAGCAAATAATAATAGCGGATGTAATAATCAAACAAATGGATATCAGTATTATAATACGTTAACTGCTAATACTTTAGCAGGTTCAACGTATAATTATTCAATTACTATTACACCAAGTTATCCGGAAGGATTGGCTGCGTGGGCAGATTTTAATGGTAATGGAGTATTTGAAACTTCAGAAAGATTTTATGCATCTTCTGCAACATTAGCAGCTGGATCTACAGTAACTGGTACAGTAACTGTTCCTGCAAATGCAACCCCAGGTACATGGAGAATCCGTGTTAGAGTAGGTTATGCGACTGCTGGTGTTAATATTGATCCTTGTAATAATACAGCAACAGGTGAAGGCGAATCAGAAGATTATAATATTCAGATTCTAAGTGGTTCTATCACTAATTCATGGCCCGGTGGAACAAATTTCCCAAATATCTCAGCTAATGGATTAGTTCTAGAAGTTGGTTATGTATTTGATGGTAGCTCCAATATGTTCCCAAAACCATCATTATTAGTTGATAGAATTAATGTTGCTGGTTATAGCCAAAGAGTTACATATACTATTTTAGCTGAAAATGTTTCTGGTATCGATCAGAATACAGAAATGTATGCAATGCGTGATCCAAACAATTTAACAAGTAAAGTTATTGATATACCACAAGGTCCTGGTGCATATACTTATACTGCACAAGCAGCTAGTGGACCAATGGCAAGAATATTGCCAACAAATGATGGAACATTCACTACAGTTGGATTTCCTGGTGGTACGTATAAAGTTGTTGCTACGCATGATTTATTATCTGGTACAACAGTTGTAGCATCTCAAACCTGGACAAAGATATTTAACTTAGCTGTTAATAGAGATATTGCAGTTTCTAGTATTGAGTCTCCACTTCAAGCTAGACGTCAAAGCTACCTAGGTTCAGTTCCTATTCGTGCACGTTATATGAATGTAGGTTTAGAGACAATTACTAGATATCGTGCTTTTTATGAAATTCGTAATTCAAGAGACGGTTCATTGATTAAAATGGACAGTTTAGAAAGAAGTACAGATCAAGGTGGTGGTTTAGATACTGCTGGATTAAAAACAGCGGTTATCGATGAAGTTCAATTCCCTTCATTTGCAGTAGCAACTCCAGATTCATTCTGTATCGTATTAAAAGCAAAATTATTAGAAACCAAAACAAATCAATTTGCAGTTGATCAACAAACAGCAAATGACAGAATGCCTGCTACGGATTGTGCATATAAATTCCGTATGTGGTATTTAAATGATTTTGAAGCTAAATCTCTTCAAAATCCTGGTTCATCATTATTATATGCAGGACGCCCAATCAAGCCATTAGCTATTATTGCTAATAATGGTTTAAATGCCGACGGTATTCCAGTACAAATGACAGCAACTTTAAATGGAACTGTTATTGCAACTCAAACAATTACTGTTGAAGTCCCTACTGGTTCATATAATGTTGCTCCTGCAATTTTTGATGAGTTTACACCTCCAACACCAGGTAATTTAGAAATCTGTATTCAAACAGTAGCTCCTGGTGATCAATATGTACCAAATGACAAGCAATGTTATACATTCACTATTAATGATAGAATGAATGGTAATTATACTATTGGTACTGTTCCTAAAGCAGGAATTGAAAACTTTGGTACAATCGATGCAGCTGTAGATGCCTTATACACTAGAGGTATTAGAGGTCCTGTTAATTTCTATTTAACTGATGCAAACTATCAAGTTGGTGATATAACTAAAGTTGGTTCTCCAGCATTAGATTTAACCTCTACAATTCTTGGAGCTGGTTCAAGTGCACCAATTAGATTTGCTCCTGATTCTACTTCTGTAGGTTTATTAAGAGGTGGTGTAACTATTCAATTAAGATCTGGAAATGGTATTGGTGTATTATTTGGTCAATCTTTGACACCATCTAATCCAAATGCTGTTTATCGTCAATTCCCTTCAAAATCAAATGCGAATAGCGCAGGTTATATTACATTTGATGGAGGTCCTCAAAAATCATTTAGATTCCGTCTATATACTGGTTCAAATCGTAAAGCAGTATTCTATATGGGACAAAGATCAAATAATATCTCTATTATGAATAATTTAATTGAGAATGATCCTAATACACCAGAAACAGAATATTGGTCAGCTGTACCTTTAATTTCAATAGATCAATCAAACTTATTGTTTGCTAAGGATTCAATTGGAAGTGGTGCAACATTGTTTACATTTTCTGCAGGTATTGCTCAAAGAAATATACCACCAGCTGATGAGTTCGGATCAAATCGTGCAGGTTTAGATACAGCAATTGTTGAAAACAATATCACTTATCGTGGTAATAAGCAAAACAAGATTGTAAATAATGAAATTACAGGTTTTGGTATTGGTGTAATGTCATTAGGTATCGGTACATTAAAAGAACGCAATAAATTAGTACGTTATTATAATACAGGTACTGAAATTGTAGGTAACAAAATTTCTAAAGTAGGAAGAGCTGGTATCTTCATTGGAAATGAAGATGGTGCTAAAATTTCTAAAAATAAAATCTACAATGTATTAGGTTATTACAGAAGAACAACAGTAACTGGCACATCTACTTTCATTATTGAATCAAATGGTATTGAAGCAGGTTGTGCAACAGATACTATTACAACAAATCAAGGTTACAATAATATTAATACAGAAATCAGCTATAATGAAGTAAATGATGTAGCATCATACTTTATTAGTCGTGGTATTAATGTAAATCAAAGTCAAAATAACTACAGCGCTACAGGTATTTTAGAAAATACTTTACAACCATCTGTAAGTGAAAACACAAAAATATTTGGAAATTTAGTTTTCGGACTAAGTAGAGGAATTAACTTCAATGGTTCAAAAGTATTCAATACTGCTGTTCATAGAATTGGTATTCAATTAACTACAGATCGTCAGACAGGTCAACAATTTAGTCAAAACCTTGGAAATGCTTGGTCAATTACCCAATCATATTTGACACAAGGTGCTTCATTTACAACACCACGTACATCATTTAATCCTGCAAAAAATGCAAGAGCGTACTTTACACGTGGTGATGTAGTTGCTAATAATACTGTATTGATTAATGATGACTCATTGAGTACAAGAATGGGGGCTGCAATTGGTATTGCAATTCAAAATTCATTCAATGCAGTAATGAAAAATAATGCAGTAGCAGTTACTCAACCTACTTATTCATTATCATTAACATATGGTTTCCCTTACTCTGCATATTTCTACCAAGGTTTATTACCAAAATATAATGGTGGTTTGATTTCTAATAGAAATGTTGCATGGACATCACAACCTACTGGTTTCCCAGTTTCAACATGGACAAAACAAGGTGCATTTATGCGCTTTGTAGAAACAGATACTTTAAGTCAAATCTTACTACCAAGTTGCCAAGATGAATTCAACTCAAGAGACCAATGGTATAATTGGACTGGTCAAGACATGAATAGTTTTGAAGCTAACTTCCTTGCTTCAAATACTGATTCATTGTTATTGGTAGGTCAATATCCTGTTGTGTCTATGCGTCAAAAGCGTACAGTTGGAAGTATTATCAATAATGCTGGTGAAAGATTATCTTATGTAACAGAAGACATTGATGGTCAACCTCGTGGTACAGCTCAAAATCCATATGATATTGGTGCTGATGAATTTGATGGTATTCCTTATGTAAATGATGTAGAAGTATTAACTATTACAGCACCTCGTGCATATAAGAGTGGTACTTGTACTTATGGTGGCCCATTCTCTGATGTAGAATATGTTACTGCAGATACATCAAGTGTACCTGTAATGGTAAGATTAAGAAATAATAGTACATTATCTCAAACAATTAATCTTACTGGTACTTTTGCTATGGAAGCAGCAGCTACTAGTGGTAGTGCAGTAGCAACTTATGGTGTGCCATCTACAATTGGAACAATCACAGTTGTTATTGGCGCCGGTGAAACTAGAGATGTAAAGTTGGGAGATGTATCTGTTCAAACATTAAATACATTAGGAACTGCATATACTTCTCCAACTTGGATGCAAGCTGCTGTTGATGCAACAATGCGTCCAAATGTTACACCAAGATATCAGTTTACTGCAAGTTTTGAGAATGGTTATCAAGATGAAAATAATTCAAACAATTCATTCTCATCACAAGCTAGATTCTATGTTCGTCAATCTACAATTTCTAAATTCATGATTTCTGTTATGAATAGTGGATTTGATCATAGAAATACTTTACCATCAGCTCCTAATTATGCAACTAATGCAGTTGCACGTATGAATTCTGATAGTTTAAGAACTGCATTAGATTCTTTAGGATTTTTCAGTGATCCTACTAAGTTAGTTCCTAATGATAAGCGTGTATATCGTTATGACATTCTTGATCGTACAGGTTGGGAAGCTCGTTCATTCGATTATACTCCATACAAAATGTTGTTATGGTCAGATGACAATAATCAGTTGTTAAGAACAGAGAGAGATCAAATCCGTGCTTATTTAGCATCTGGTACTTCAACTCTTAAAAAGAACTTTATTATAGCTACACAAAATGTAGTTACAAATCATGTTGGTTTAAATGCAACAAATGATGAATTCTTTGTTAACAATCAATTAAGAACTAGTGTAGTTCGTAATGGTGCTGCAATTGTTACAACACCAGTTGCCGCTGGTTATACTCCTGCAGTAGTTGCTTTAGGACAATCATTTGTAGATGGTGTATTTGTACAACGCGGTTTAAGCGAATTAATTAAAACAACTGGTTTTGTTAATGGTACATATACTGATCCTGCACCACGTCCATCTTTGATGAAGATCTTTACAAATGCACAATCACAAGGTTTAGCAAGAGTAGCATTCCGTTACAGAACAACTGATGCAGGTATTGCAGATACAGCAATGGGTGTAGCAACTACATCAACAAATTGGAATGTAATCAATTATGGTATCGATTGGAGACACTTTGCTAAGTCTGGCGCACGTACAGGTTTAGAAAGAGTTCTAAGAGGATCATTCGATTATATTCAGTTCAATGCAGGTAAAGTTACTCCAGTTGAATTAGTGGAATTTGATGCCCGTAAGATTGGTAAATCAGTTTCTATTGATTGGTCAACAGCAAGTGAATCAAATAGTGCATGGTACGAAGTAGAAAAAGCTGAAAAAGTAGCTGGTAATCTTGAATTTGAAAGAATTGAGACAGTACCTGCAGCTGGAAACAGTACCTCACGTCGTGATTATAATACAGTTGACATGAACGTACGTAATGGATCTTCATATATCTATCGTTTACGTATGGTAGATAGAGATGGTTCATTCAAATACAGCGATGAAGTAGCTGTTGTAATTGGTGATGTTAATAACAATCTATCTATTAGTGAAAGCCGCCCAAATCCAGTTTCTGGAATTGCAAGCTTTGATTATTCAGTTCAAAATAATGGTTTAGTAACTGTTGTTCTTACTGATATGATGGGTCGTGAAATATCTACAATATTCAGCGGTAATGTAAATGCTGGTACTCATACTTTAGAAGTATCAAGTTCTGATTTAGCATCTGGTGTTTATCAGATTATAGTTAAATCTGGTGATAGTTTTGCAACTCGTTCTATTCAAGTTGTTAAATAATAGTTATCACTCTTAGTTTTAAGGCCCCTCAGAGTTTTTTGAGGGGTCTTTTTTTTGTACAATTTATAAGAGATTACAATGCAATTATATTTAGATTCTGCAAATATGAATGAAATTAAGACCATATGTGATTATGGTTTTATTAATGGTATTACAACAAATCCATCATTACTAGCTAAGGAAGACCCATCCCTTTCTATCCAAGAGTTGATTTTATCTATTTATAAAACTATTGGTGGGCATGTATCTGTAGAAGTAAATTCAACAGATACTGTAGGTATGCTTAAAGAGGCTGAAGAGATTCTTACTTGGTTTCCAGAAGCTACAATAAAGATACCAATGATACCTAACGGACTAGCAGCAGTAAAGGAATTGTCAAGACAAGATATACCAACTAATGTTACTTTAATCTTTACAGCTATGCAAGCGTTAGCAGCTAATAATGCTGGGGCAAGTTATGTAAGTGTATTCTTAGGTAGGCTTGATGACATTGGTACAGATGGAATGATTGCAGTTAGAGAAACATGCGAGATATGGGATAGACATGGTTTAGAATCTCAAATTATCGCCGCATCCATTAGACATCCAATTCACATTTTAGAATGTGCAAAAGCAGGTGCAGATATAGCAACTGTTCCATATAAAGTTTTAACACAAATATTAAAACATCCTTTAACCGATTCAGGGTTAGCAGCATTTATAAATGATCATAATAAAATGTTAGCTGCAAAAGTTAAATAAAAATATCAAGTATGAAAAAAAAGTCTATCATCAAAATAGTTTTATTATGCAGCTCATATATCTTAATTGCTTCTTCAATAGGTAGTAAGTCACTTACTTATGTGTTAGAAGATCAATATGGTAATGAGCATAAATCAATAAACAATCAGGGTAAAAAACAGCTACTTTTTTTGGCAGATAGATCAGGAAGTGAATTTACATCTAATTGGACAAAGGTATTAGAACCTTTATATAGACATAATATTGAATT